>Ga0114922_10000072_pt1 | contig 84237 bp, 77 predicted proteins | sample AartaG_FD_100975 | JGI IMG/M metagenome (GOLD analysis project Ga0114922, IMG submission 100975) | Deep subsurface microbial communities from Aarhus Bay to uncover new lineages of life (NeLLi) - Aarhus_00045 metaG | ecosystem: Environmental > Aquatic > Marine > Oceanic > Sediment | place...
CCCGAACGCCGCCTTCGCGGTACATCGCCACACTCAACGCCCAGCCGGGATATTTTTCACGTGGGAAACCGGGCAAAAATGAGTTCACATCAACAAAGATCGCATGACCTCCCGGCGGTTTTATAATTGGAACTTCAGCCTCTGTAAGTATTTCACCAAAGCATTTTACCTGTTCGATTCGATATTGGAGGTATTCTTCATCAAGCGCCTCAACAAGACCACGGGCGACCGCTTCGAGGTCTCGTCCTGCCATCCCGCCGTATGTAGGAAAGCCCTCAATCAGGATAAGCATGTTGGTTATCTTTACCGCCAATCGGTCATCGTTGGTTGCCAAAAAACCGCCGATGTTTGCCAGGCCGTCTTTTTTAGCCGACATGGTACAGCCGCTGGCATATTTAAACATTTCGTTGGCGATTTTCCTCACCGACCAGTCTTTATATTCTTTTTCCCGATGCTTGATAAAATAACAGTTCTCGGCAAAACGGCAGGCGTCAAGGTAAAGCGGGATGCCATGTTTATTCAGCAACTTGCTGTAGGCTTTGATATTTGCCAGCGAAATCGGCTGACCGCCGCCGGCGTTATTAGTAACTGTCATCATTCCCAAGGGGATCTTGTCTGGACCGACTTTCCTTATGAAATCTTCAACTTTATTAAGATCGATGTTCCCTTTAAACTCGAACTCCGATTCAGGGTCTTTGCCCTCATCGATGACCAGATCGACAGCATGTGCCTTTTGATGTTCGATATTAGCCCGCGTCGTATCGAAGTGCGTATTGGAGGGAACATAATCTCCCTCTTTTAAGATGTTCGTGAAAAGCAGGTTCTCAGCCACACGACCCTGATGAACGGGAATAATGTTTTTATACCCGGTTATATTCCTAATTGTATTTTCGAAAGTATAATAATTTCGACAGCCGGCATATGACTCGTCGCCAATCATCAAGCCGGCCCACTGGTTGTCGCTCATCGCCGAGGTGCCCGAATCGGTAAGCAAATCGATAAAGATATCTTCAGCGGCGATTTTGAAAATATTGTAATGAGCTAAAACCAGTTTCTGCTGGCGCTGCTCATAGGGAAGAAGCTGTATTCGTTCAACTGTCTTGGTTCGGAATGGTTCCGGTAGAAATTCCATTATCAAATCTCCTTATTCCTTAGATTTCCAATGACTCATAGTCGACATACTCATCACCAAAAATATCTGACCAAATCTGGTTTAAAGCTCTCTGTCTTAATTTGCTGTTTAATAGGCCATCTACATGGTCTTCAATAACTTCATCATGCTTTTCTTTCAAACGTGTTAGTCCGGGCAGGATTTCTTTTAGGTACTGTTCATCTTTCGGGACTTCAACTTCAGTTAACCCGGCCTCTAAAAATACTTTCAGGTACACGGCTTCATCTTCAGACTTGCATTTAATGTATCTTTTACCTGAGTAAAGACGCCAGAAAAACAGTTCCTTTTCTATTCTTATTTCACCCAGCCTCAGCATCAACTCTTTCGTGTAGAGTTTATCACGGCCAAGAGAGATTACTTTTTCGTTATAAAATTCACCCAGAAGCTGCATAATTTAATCAGTTTTTCTTATATCCTCAAGAACGCTTTTTGAAAATATTTTTATGTCAATACCGTTTATCTTTTCATTATTTCCGACGCTTTTTGCCTTTTCGATCCTCGATTTGACCAGGTCAACAACAGCCTTGTAGACCTCAAGCTGTTCATTGTCATTTAAGCCTAAAATGTCTCCCATTATTATTTTATCTATTTCACGGCGGTCTGGCAAGACATTTTCAAGAGTTACAGACTCAGGCGAAGAAGCGCCAAGCTCTTTGAAGATGCTTTTAATTTTTCTTTTATTATCTAATGTCCTATTTATTTTTTTTCTATATTTTTTTAATATATTAATTTCAGGTACTTGCAGGTTTTTTGATATTTCAACATCAATATCTAAAGGTCCTCCTCCACCTCCTGGTTGACGAGAAGTAATTTCTAAGAATAAAGCATAAAATGTTGAGTTTAAAATCAATGAAATTGTTTTTGAAAGGCTTTTATTTTTTGGTTCAATACCATATAGGTTCTTATTTAAAAACACTCTATTAGGATTATAAAAGACAATATGTCTAATTCTAACTCTTTCAGGAAAAGCTATTGGAAAATTGATATTTTCATCAAGATTATACCATTGTTTTGCAGGTTCACGTGACGAACAAGTTGGTCTTTCATTATACTTATTTTTCTCACCATGCTTAATATATGAATAAACACGTTTTTTATTAATATTTTTTTTCGTTTTTTCTATAATTAATATTATATGTTTTAGATTTGAACCTTCAAATTTTATTTGATTTAATTCATTTGGTCTAACAACAACATAATTAGGTACCCGGTTCCCTTTTTTATCCTTATGCATCCAGAATTCTTTTTCAATTTTTCTTCTCTTGATTTCATCTTCAGTAAGATAAAAGAATTTATTAGCGCCGGTTTTTATGCCAAACCTGACATCCGCAACAGTTTTTAAAGGCACAAGTTTGTTTTTGCATTTTTTCAGTATTTTAAAGAATATTTCAGGCGCTCTTAAGTATTTTCCCCATTTTGCTCCAACATATTTGTCTTCTTCCTCATCGAATCCTTCACTCCACAACTCTTTCTGGCTGATTGGATAAATTCGCAGATCATCATTTTCGTAGAAATTGTTTTGAGCTAAGATTGTTTTTTTTAATCGGTCTATGCAATTGCGCCTGTTTATTTCTTCATCCCAGTTTTCACCTGCAGGTGGAATAAACTCAGACAGGGGCTTTTTTAAGTAGGCAAATCGTACAAGATTATTCTCACGTTCTTTTTTATTTGAGCATTTTTGCAGAATAACAATGCATGTGTTGATATCAGCATCTTCAAACCATCGCTCAACTTTTGATTCGATGATTGCGATAATTTTGTAATTTTTCAGGAAGAACTCCTGAAGACCTTTGCCATAGTCGACGTCAAGCCAGGAATTGGATACCACAAAACCGAAATAACCGCCGTCGATTAAAAATTTAGTTCCGTGAATAAAGAAATATGCATAAATGCCGGCTCTTTTACTGATTTTAGCTAATGGTTTGTCTTCAAAATTTAAAGCATTCTTTATCAGCCTGCTTTTTTTTACGCCTGTTTCCGGAATTTCCTCCTGTCTTGTATAAGGAGGATTACCAACTATAGCTTTGAAAAAGCGGGGATAAGTAATTTCGTGTTTTTCTATACCAAGCGTTTTTGCTCTTATCTTTCTCCATTTTTCAAGGTTGATGCCATCATTTTCCGCCATTAATGCGAAAAAATCTTCCTGAATGATATTAGGATAGTTCTTATCAACGGCAAGGTCATTTATTGCAAGATTAATCGTGGCTAAAGTTGCCGGAAATTTTGCAATATCATTTCCCCAGAGCGTAGAAATATTTTTCTCGTGGGTGATTCGGTTATTCATTAATCTTTTATGCTGATAGGCTCGCTTTAAGAACGTTCCAGCGCCGCAAGAGGGGTCTAAAAGGTCATCGTTTTCATGAATCAAACAGAATCTCAGGATTAAGTCAACGACTTCCGATTTTGTGAAATATTGCCCCATTTTATGGCGTTCTTCAGAAGGGATAAGACGTTCGAATATCCTGCCTATAATATCATATCCCAGCTTGCCAAAATTATATCTGCGCAGAACATTTATAAAGGTCTTAATCTCTTTAACTACTTCTCTTGAATCAGGAAAAGCGATAATATCAATAAAGTCAGTGGTAAAGATGGTTTCATAATCTATCTTCTCAAAAACATGCTTAAATCTACTCTCTAAAAGTGACCGCAAGGAGGTGTTCAGCTCAAGAGTTTCGGGTATATCAAGAGGATCAAGCTCTTTTGGCCTTTTGGCTTGTAAGAGTTCGTAAAATAGTATTTTATTTATAAGCAGGTAAGCGGTTTGCCTGGCAATCTTATTAAATTCATTAGGTTGTTGAGCGAAACTCCAATTTTGTTCTTTAAGCCATTTTTTTAAATTTCTTTTGAAGGTTTTATCTTTATAATATTGTTTGTAGATGACTTCACTATAATCGTCTGATAAAACTCTTATTATTTCATGCAGCCTTTGAACTAACCTTTCATCAATTGGGAGCTTTGGCGTTGATTTTTTACCTGTGGAAACTTCATAAAGCTTTTTTAGGAATTGTGCAATATTTCTTTTTATTGGTTCTTTATATCTGGTATTTTCAATTTCATTTAAATCATCGATGGCTGATAAATCCAATATGTCAATAATTTGTTCTTCTTCAGGCAGATTTGCATTGACCTTGGCAGCATCAAACCATATCAATTTTTTAAAGTTTGTTGTGGCAAAATATTTTGCTTTCCTTCTATTTGCTTTATCTTTCGCTGGGTTTATGAGTTCATCTTCATTGTAGACATTAAAAGATGGGCGTTTTGCTTCTATAACACAGAGGACTTTTTTACTGCTTGGATTTTCGTATATGACAATATCCGGACTTTTCCTATCCGTTCCAATAGTATCAACATCAGGCATGCCAAGTTCGATATTCTTTTCAGCAATGATATTTCTCATCCAGTGCATAAGCACCGCAACTGCTGATCTTTCTGTTTTATACGCTTGAGAGTCCATAGATTTGTTTTGCAAGCGCCGCCTGATTAAAGTAAGCTTTAATAATTATTTATCAGCTGAAATTAAACTGCTGTCAAATCTCCTGATAAGCTTGCTGAAAATTATAAATATGGCAAGGAATACCGCCGTGAAAAATATACTCTGGGCAATCCAGAAGACAATATAATGGTCAAGCGGTCCTTTGAAAATAATCGATAATACTGACAGCACATTTCCGTTGAATTCAGTCGAGATAGGTCTTAACCTGTCTGCCCGCTCAGCGACCACAACCGGTATATTGCCCAAAACGATATTCATAAGGGAAAATACGATTGCCAGCCGGACAATCCGTCCATTTATAAACTGCAATCCCAGGATTCTGACAGACAGATAGATCAGCGACAGCGCGGCAAGAATACTGAGCACCGACGTTCCCATTCCCAGTCCCAGGAAAATAATTTCAATTATGCCGGCCAGGCAGAATAGTATAAAATATCTCGTTAACATAGCCCTCTCATATGTCAAAACCAGCAAACGTAATGCTGTCTTTTGTAGATATCAAAAAAACTTCCATATTGCAATCAATTTTTCCTCAATTCAAACCTGGCCTCAATTCTACCGACTTCAACATTCGACCAGTTGTAAATTATATCACGATGGAAGCTTTCCAGTTTTTCCAGTTCGCTGCCGGTAATCACGCCAAGCTGTCTTAACGCTTCAACGCTGAATGGGTAAAGAGCCCGGATCGCGCCGTCGCTGATTTTAACGACCATGCCCCAGCCTCTTTCAGTAAAGCCGATACAGTGCAGTCCTTCCGCTCCTGCTTTGGCGATAAGTTTCTCCCGGCAGGTTGTCATAAGCTCTGTATCATAGCGCATTTCGCCGGCTACTACATCCGGATGATCCATCATGGCGCGATTGATCATGGAATAGATTTTAGCTTTAGAGGATGGAAGCGAATGCGGTGAAACGAAACGAGCGAAACCGTAAGCCATGTTATACAGCGGCATGGCATGCACCGGCGCTGAACAGCCATCTATGCCAATTTCGATTTTTTCTTTCGGGTAATCACAGGTATAGGCAATGGCTTCAGTAATCAGATGCTGAATTGGATGATCGGGATCGAGGTAATTATCCAGCGGCAGGTTTTTAAATGCACACAACGCCAGCATTCCGGCATGTTTGCCTGAACAGTTATGCTGAAGATTGGAAAATGTACTTCCCGGTTCGGGAGTCAGCTTCTTGGCTTTGTAATAATGCGGTATATGTGATCCGCACTGAAGGTGTTCCGGTGTCAGGCCTATTTTTTTAAGTATTTCTGAAACAATCTCGACATGTTCGGGCTCGCCTGAATGGGAACCGGAGATAATTGCAATTTCCTTCGGGCTAAATTTGAACCTGTGCGCCGCTCCCGATTCGATTAGAGGTATAGTCTGGAAAGGCTTGGCAGATGATCTTAGGAAAGTTTCCATATAAGGATCGCCAAGCTGGTACAATATTCGCCCCTCGGAATTAACTAATACCAGGTTGCCGTAATGAACCGATTCGAGAACGCCGCCTCTATAAACATTTACTACCGGCTGAGCCAATTAAATCTCCAATTCTTTTAGTATTTCAGGAATATCCATGAAAGTTTTAGCATGATGAGCGCCCGCCTCTTTTAATGCCTCGACCTTGCTTTGAGCCGTACCGATGTTTCCCTCGACAATTGCTCCGGCATGGCCCATCCGCTTGCCGGGTGGGGCTGATATACCGCCAATCATGAATAGCACCGGTTTTGACATCAAGGATACCTGTTTGGCCGCCTTTTCCTCATAGACTCCGCCGATTTCACCCACCATGACGACAGCTTTGGTATCATCATCTTTATCAAAGATTTTTAAAATCTCATCGAACGTTGAGCCAAGTACCGGATCGCCGCCTAGTCCCACGCATGTAGTTTCACCATAGCCGATTCGGGTAAGAGTATCAGCCACATAATATGTCAATGAACCCGAGCGCGAAACGGTGCCAATTTTGCCCGCGGTAAATGCAATGTCGGGAATGATTCCGACATTGGCCTGGCCGGGAGTTATGATGCCAGCAGTATTGCCGCCAATCACCGTTGTGCCATGCTCCAAAGCGGCTTTGCGGACATACATCATATCAGCAATAGGAATATGTTCGGGTACAACCACTACAAACGGTATGCCTGCGTAAATAGACTCGAGAGCCGCTCCTTTTGCATACTTTGCCGGCAAGAATATAACAGATACATTAGCGCCTGTTTCGGCGACACACTCATCGACCGTATCGAATACCGGGATGCCGTCAACATCCTGCCCGCCCTTGCCGGGAGACGTACCCCCGACAATATTGGTGCCGTATGCTTTCATCCGTTTGGCATGGAACGAGCCGCCGGCGCCGGTTATACCCTGCACCAGGACTTTTGAGTTTTTATCTATCAGTATTGCCATTTTCAAGTCTCATTATTTATCTCAATTATTTATCTCAATTATTTCTTCATAAAGATAAAGGATCATTAGTGCAATTTATCTTTAATTAGAATTATTTTATTTTTAATTTCCGGGAGATCTCTTATTACTATTTCCCAGGTTAACTCAAAATCTATTCCAAAACATTGACGGATCAATATGTCTCGTAATCCGGCAATTTCTTTCCACTTTATATCAGGATATTCTTTCCGGTAGTTATCAGGAATGTTCTTTACGGCTTCACCAATTATCTCCAATCTTCGAATCACGGAGTCTTGAAGTTGAGCAGAACTTAGAAAATCATTTTTTGTATGGTTCTTGATATATTTTTCAATCAATTCGATGCTCTCAATTATATGTTCAATAAATATCCTTGCATCTTTCATTGAAAAATCACCTCTTGTTCCTGCAAAATTTTATCCTTAAGAAGGGGGTGAAGTGAATTATAAGTCAGAACATCGACTTTTCTGCCAAGTAACTCTTGCAGTTCTAATTTCAATCCTATTAAATCCAACAAGCTTTTCCTGCCTTTGAATTCAACAAGCAAATCAATATCGCTGTCTTTTGTAAGTTCTCCGCTAACAAGAGAACCAAAAAGAGCGGCTTTTTTCACATCGTGTTTTGCCAGTATGTTTTTTAGAAATATTTTTAGTTCTTCAACCTGTTTGTTCATCTATTCAAATTCACCTTTTGAGATATGTTATAACAAAATTCTGTTAACCGGAAGCCTCCTTGGCCAGTTCAACCGCTCTTCTGGCGATGTCTTCAATCGGTGTTTCGATACCGTGGAACTCAATCTTTTCAAATAACTCTGGCGATTCTTTTTTAGCCTCCTCAAAGATTCTGACGCCTTCCTGCCACATGTTGCCGGTCATCCGCATCACCATCGGCCTGGATAAGCCATGATCTTTTAAAAATATTATCACGCCTTTAGCGAAATCATCACAGCGCGATATGCCCCCGAAACGTGCGCCGAAAATCGCCCTTACGTTCGGATTCTCATCCAGAAGGACCAGCATCCTGGCGATACGTTCAGGCGATGGGCCGCCGCCGGAATCCATGAAATTGGCTGGTTTGCCGCCAAAATAGGTGATAAAATCATTACCCATAATTCCATAGCCCGCCCCACCGGGGAACATGCCGATATCGCCATCGAGGTCTAAATAGGGTATCCCCCATTCGCGGGCTTGTTTTTCACGGGGAGTCAGTTCGCCCTCCTCGTGACGTTTTTCTATGCCTTTCTCAGCCAGGTCGGGGTGACGGAAAAGCGCATCATCATCAAGACTGACACGGGCATCGGCACAGATAAACTCCCCACGGGCAGACAATATTAGCGGGTTAATCTCGGCCAGCTTGCAGTCATAAGACTTATAGAATTTAAAAAGCGAAAGAGCAATTGATGCAAATGACCGCAACCTGCTTGATGGCAATCCGATTTTTTTAGCCAGCCCCAGCGCCTGGAAATCATAAAACTGTTCATCGATATCGAATTCCAGCTTAATAATCTTTTCTGGTGATTTTCTGGAGACTTCCTCGATACCTACGCCGCCCTCGGCAGAGGCAATAACTGTTATCTTATAATCGGCTCGATTGATAGTAATGCCGAGGTAAAATTCCTGTTTGATATCAACGGCTTTTTCGACCAGAACCTTTTTAACAGGGAAATCCTTGATTGTTTTATTAAATATTTCACTTGCCAGAGATTTAACCTGCCCGGCGACATCCGCTCTTTTAATGCCGCCTGCTTTGCCTCGCCCGCCGGTTAAAACCTGGGCTTTTATAACAACCGGCAACCCGATTTCATGGACGGCCTTCGATACTTCGTCAAGGTTGCCTGCAACCACAGATTCAGGCGTCGGAAGCTTGAACTGCTTGTAAAGTTGTTTTGCCTCATATTCGTAAAGCCTCAAAATTCCTCCTCGAAAGCAATTATTTCAAAATCAAGCGCTGCTAATTTTATAAAATATGATATTGGAAGTCAACCTAAAAGGGTGAGGATGTCAGGCTAACCTCAAACCTTAACAGCCCGACTTTTCCAGGTCAGGCGGCCTTGTCATCAATATGAGTCAGAATTCTTACACAGGCTGTATTGACTTTCCTGCTTGTTTCAAGATTTAAAGATGAGTAAATTTTTAAGGTTATAAAAATCAGACTAAAATATCAATCAGTGATTTATGCATTATATCGGCGGTTTTTAGAACAGCGATATTTGCCCGCAGCGAGTGTTCTGCTCTAATCATATCTACTTGCGACTTAACTAAATCGCCCTTTGCCCCTTTCTGAATTTCATGAGCGGCTTTTTCCATAAGCGATAGGCTTGACTGAATGCCGCTGATAGAGTAGGTAAGCATATTTTCTCCAATTTTACTATTCTATATAATTATCGGCAGGCAAAGATTCAGAATTTAATAGAGGCTTAAATTCGTTGGAACAATCTGCAAATACTCAACAAAACTAAAAACAAGAAAACAGAATACTAATATCAATTAACACATCAGCCAAGCGCTGTATTGTAATGTTATATAATATAATACAGATTATATTAGTGCCGTTAATCCGCAATAAATATAGTCATCATAATCCATTAGAAATATGAAGTTATGTTAACCCCCGGAATAGTTGTTAATGGTAAGGTCGTCTCAACCGGCAAAGCGCCGTCAACACAGGAAGCCCGGCAGTTTATCAATGAGCGACTGGCTGAGGATATAAAATGAGGAATAGGCCGCAATGGCAAATTATTGAAATATTATTTATTGGACAGAATGTTAATATATTTTTTCTATTTTAACGCCTTTATAATAAGTATGTAAAATTTCTTCAAAAGACGCCCCCGCTCTCGCTCTGCCTATAGCGCCGCACTGGCACATTCCAATTCCGTGACCGTTGCCGGCTCCTACAAGTTCTATCGATTTTATACTTCCTTTCGATTTATTAGTTTTAGCATTAAACCTTGTCGAGGGTAAGATAGTCCCGGGAACCGAGGGGCGCTTCAAAGCCCAGCGAATCTGGTCAGATTTAACAGAGAATTTGCCGGTACTGGTAATCACTTTCAATTCCGCCATTCGGCCTATAGAATTATCTTTTTTGAATATTATCGATTGGATTTTCCCGAAACCTTTTTTCGGCAAACTGCCTTTCCGGCTAAAATACTGGCTCAGTTGTTTTGTTAAATAATCAGAGCTGAACTCCTCGTTCCAGAAAAAAGTCTTTGCCCACTGGCAATAATCGCCATCTACAGTGCCCTTTAAATATTTTACTTTTTTGCTGTCCCATACTTTTTCAATCGGCGTAGTCGAGCCGCCGCATACAGCGTGATAATAAGCCGCAATCGGCTTATTATCGTAGGTCATGATCACACCTTCAGTTTGTTCAACCGCTTTATTAAGCAGGGGGAGTTCGGAACTCGCTCCCAGGTATAACTGGTCATCAATGGAATTCTTCAGGTGCCTATCATCAGACTCGTCAGCAAGCCGCCAGATAGCATAAGTGCGAGCCGCTATAGCCTGGGCTTTGACTGCCTCAAATTCATCCTTACTCCTGTCACCAATTTCACCCGGCAAAACGCCTTTGAGATAGAGCTCTATATCAATCAGGTTGAATACTCGAATCTGATTTGATAACTTCTTATTGTTTTTATCATTATCACATTCGATGATTCCCCGATAACGTTTATTATCAAAATCTAAAAATACGTTCGGAAACCTGGGCCGGCACAATACCGAAGATAAATTCATTGCCAGGATGCCGTTGTTATCTTTTATAGTTATTCCTTTTTTTGTTTTTTCAAAGTCGATTGTCGATGATGTATAATATATTTCAGCCCGTTGACCGTTGCGAAAGCATTCGAGTATCATTTCCCCTGATGAGTTTATATTCAAACTGTCACAACTGCCCAACCAGACACGAATCTGTCGATCAAATTCATGTTTTACCAGCGGCCTCTTCTTAGAAAATGCAAATAACTGTGTATTTGATAATCCAAAAACAAGCAGTATGATTAATATCAACTCTGGCAGATTTTGCCAAGTATAACCGCTCTTTTTGCTCCGGTTACATTTTTTAAATAGCAGCCGTTTGAACATAACGCCTCATTCGCTAATATCGCAAAACTGACCGCCTCAAGATAACCCGGCGGAATGCCATAGTCAACGGACGTGGTAATCTTTGTCAGCGGAAAAATCTTTGATAATGCATCTTTTATGTAATTGTTTCCGACTCCGCCGCCGGAAAGTATCAATTCATCAAATGAAAGCCTATTAATCTTACAGCAACGCCTGACAGCTTCAATGGTAATCATCGAGGCGGTTGCCATAATATCGTATTTGTTCAGCCCTTTATTGCGGCATCGATACAGGAACCTCTCTCCGAAAACATTCCCAAAAGCCTCTCGGCCGGTAGATTTCGGACCTTTAATGGAAAAGAATTTCCGAGAAAGTATTTTATTAATTATAGAATAATCCGCCGTCCCTTTAGCCGCCAGATGACCATAACTGTCATATTCCCTGTTGAACAGCTTTTTGGCAGAATAATCTATGAGCATGTTTCCCGGACCTGCATCGCATCCAAAAATTCTGCAGTTTCCCCGCTTCGTCTTGATATGTGTAATGTTGGCAATCCCGCCTATATTCAGTATTCCGATATTCTTTTTTTCATTTCGGAAAAGAATCGCATTTGCGATAGGGGTCAACGGCGCTCCCTCACCGCCGGCGGAAGTGTCAGATATGCGAAAATCACCAACAGTTATAATCCCAGTCTTTACCGCAATCCTGGATGGATCTGCAAGCTGACAGGTTATAGCTCCCCATTTTGTCTTGGGTTTATGACGGATTGTCTGGCCATGCGAGCCGATAAGATCGATGGCGTCCACCCTCATACCAGCCAGCCTGATTATCCTCATCGCCGCCCTGGCAAAATGATCGCCAAGTTCTATATCCAGTTCCAGCCATTTTTCGGCATCTTTGAAATCCGGTTCAGCATACTTCTTTATCCTGGATTTAAGCTTCGAATTAAATTTGTAAGTTTTTCCCGCAATAAATTTCACTTTACTCTTATAACCGCTGCCTGCAACCCTGATAACGGCCGCATCTATGCCGTCGGCGGAGGTGCCGCTGTTAAGACCAACAATGACCTTTTCTTTTAAGCGAATTTTATCTTCTAAGCTGACTCTTTTTAACATCGGTAATTCTTTTTACCGCCTCCTGATGTCCATGCTTTTCCAACAGCGGCAAGTTGTTTTCAAGATAATCTGCTATTTTTTCATGTTCGATATAATCATGGCAGATTAAAGCCATGTCATGCCCGCAACAAAGCGTCCTCAGAACCCTCCCAGGCAGCGAGCCTTCGTTTTTTACTGCGCCCATAGATAGATCATCAGAAATAATGATTCCCTCAAATCCCATGTCTCTGACAAGGCTGACCGTTTTTTTTGAAAAAGTGCCAATTTCTCTATCAATTTCGGTCATCCTGAGATGAGTGGTCATAATCATTTTAATGCCGGCTGAAATGCCTGCCTTAAATGGCAATAAGTCATTGCCTGTGATCCTTTCACGGGCTAAACAGGAAACGGCAATTTCGTCATGTGGGTCGCTTACCGATGAACCCAAACCGGGAAAATGTTTAAAACAGCAAATTATATCATTTTCAGAAAACCCTTCGTAAAATGAAAGACAGTAATCGGCGACTTTTGATGGATCATAAGAATAAGTTCTATCCTTAAGCGCTTCGTTGAGGGGCGAATAGGCAATATCAGCTACCGGCGCCAAATTTAGATTTATACCTATATCGTTGAATTCATTGCCAACCTTCCGGCAATCAATTCTCAATTTGTGTAATTTGCCGTTATATTCCGATGGTTGTGCCAGGGGCTGAAAAAACCTCCCCAGGCGGCTGACTTTTCCTCCCTCATAGTCAACGGCAATAAATGGCAAAACGGAACAAGCATCATAGATCTGATTGATTAAAGACTTTAACTGGTCAGCGCTGATCCCGTTATTATCGAATAAAATGACTCCTCCTATAGATTTTCTTTTCAGGAAATCCATCGTAGAATTGGACAGATATGGTTCTTTTATTCCGAGGACAAGTCTCTGGCCAGGGTTCATCGTACCGGTTTTCCTTTTGCTGCCTTTCTTGTTGAAGGTACAACACAAACCCTGTTTCGTCCATTATTTTTAGCCATATACATTGCCTCATCGACTTTTTCAAGCAATTGCCTCGGAGAAATGACTCCATCCGGATAAATCGCCACACCGATGGAAATTGTGGCTCTAAGATCGCGCCGCCCCTGGAAATTTGAAAAATATGATCTTTCTACATTGATTCTCATTCTTTCAGCGATTATCCCGGATTCCTTCAAACCGGTCTGGGGCAGAATCACCATGAACTCCTCGCCTCCGTACCGGGCGACAATATCAACATCACGAACCGAGTTTTTGATAATTGTGGCTATCTCCTGAAGAATAATATTCCCGGTCTGGTGTCCTTGAGAATCATTTAGCTTCTTGAAATTGTCAACATCGGCCATTAGAATCGACAACCGCTGTTTATAGCGGTCTGCCCGGCGAATTTCATCAGCGAGTTTATTCCTGAAATAACGGTAATTAAACAGGCTGGTTAATTCATCAATAATTGTCAATTCCTGCATTTTCATATGCAGCCTGGCATTATCAATGGCTATGGCCGTCGAATTGGCGAACACTCTAAAGTTATTTCTCTCTTTATCAGAGAAATCGCCCTTTTTCAGCGGTTCCAGTTGTAAAAGCCCCATTACCTTGCCATGGGAAATAAGCGGCAATTCCAGCATCTGGCTCTCGTTGTTAAACCTGATTCTGGATTTTTTCCCGTCCAGTTTGTCTTCGGGAATGTCAATATTGGTTTTCTTGAAATCAGCAACGGACACTGGTGGATCATAGATTGTTTTTTTTCTTTTATACAATTCTGCATAAATAAAAAGATCTTCCTTTTTTGACTCGGCTAAAAGTATTATACATTTTTTAGCTCTTAAAAGATTGTCAGCTATGCTTAAGACCTCTTTTAACAGCTGCTCCAGATCGAGCATTGATGATAAGGCGCGGGTCGTTTCGTATATATTCTCAAGCATTAGCTGCGATGATTCCAGTTCCCAGGTCCTTTCATTTAGAATGTCAAGCGTATCTAATAATTTCTGTTCTGACCTCTGCATGCTGCTTGAAATCAAATAACCTACGCCGGCTGTAAGCCAGATATAAAAAGCTCTGGCAAAAGGAAGAAAAACTAATTCTTTATCAAAATAGGTAATAGTAGAAAATATATAGCTTAATGAGAATATTAAAGCTACAAATATAATCTTCCTGATTGGAAGATAAATTGAAATAAGAGCAGTCAGGAAATAATATGGCATATGTAACTGGCTATAAACGCCGCTATAAAGCGTTACCGCAAAATACAAAAACACTGCGTCCACCGGCGACAATAAGAGCATTATATTGAATCCTTTTACCACACCTTTTGTCGATAACCAGTATATCAGGAGATTCATGGCAATATAAGCCAGCAATAATATGACGAATTGATGGATTTGACCCGGCTGTTCATACCTTAACAATGTCCATAACGCCAGCGGACAAAAAAGAAAAGCCTTGGCCCCGAAATAGATTTTCTCTATTTTACTGCTCACAATCATATATACACCTCACCCCTTAAATAATATATCGACATTTAATGAATTATGTTAAGATGCTTCCTGCTTGCTTCTTAAAAAAACATACTTTAATACCGGCGGTGTAACAAGGGTAGTCAATATAACCATGATAATGACCGCAGAAAAAGTATTAGAGTCGATAACAGGCTGCCCTTTAATTGTCAGCTTGGCGCCTATACCGGCGAAAATCAGTCCTACTTCTCCCCGAGGTATCATGCCCAGGCCGATTACCCATTTATTGATCTTCTTTTCAAAAATTACACCCAGCGAGCATATCTGCTTGCCTATAATTGCAACAAGCGTCAGGACCAGAGCGAAACCCAGAATGGATACATTGCCAAAGCTTTTTATATCAACTTTTAAACCCATATGAACAAAGAATATCGGCACCAAAAAAGCCGCAATCGGTTTTAAAAGAACACTCAGATTGGCTTCGCCTTTACTGGTCAAATCTTTAAAGTGAACATCGTCTAAAATCAAGCCGGCGGCAAAGGCTCCCACAATTGGGGCTAAATCTATTATCTTAGCAAAATACGCTAAAATAAAACAAAACATCAGCGAGAATGATATTAAAAGTCCTGTTCCTCGAAGTTTGGCTACAAAACTGAAAATTTTCGGGGCGATAAACCCTCCGATTAAAAGAGAACCGAATATAAAGGCAAATGCCTTGGCAATAATCAGCAGGACAGTCCAGCTTGACGCTCCATCCCCGCCGGCATTTACCGAGGAAATAACGCCGGTTACAATTGCCAGTATTACCAGGCCCAATACATCATCGATGACAGCGGCGCCGAGAATGATTTTCGATTCGCGGTATCTGATTCGCCCCATATCCTGAAGGACCCGGGCAGTTATACCCACTGAAGTAGCGGTCAGGGTGGCCCCAATGAATATATGTATATAAATAGAAGCATCAGGCAAAAACATTACAGATACGCCCCAGCCAAGCAGGAAAGGCGCTATAACGCCGAGAATAGCCACAAAAAATGATACAAGGCCGACGGATATCATTTCTCTTAAATTGGACTCAAGCCCTACTTCAAATAACAAGATTATTACGCCAATTTCGGCTAATATCTCTATCGAAATATGATGCTTGATATGTTCAAACCCGCCAAAGCCCAGAAGATACATATTCCCAAGGATGACACCGAAGATAAGTTCGCCTAAAACCGCCGGCTGCTTCACCCTTTCACACAGATCGCCGCCTATTTTGGCCGCTAAAAGAATAATCACCAGCGATAAAAGGATCGAAGCAAAATCATCTTCATCAACAGGTTCTGTCTTGTCAGCTTGTATTTCTTCCGAAACGGGATGTTCCAGACTAATAACCGCCTCATCAATCGGGGCTTCATAAACTTGAGCAAATGCCTGATAGACAAACAATGTAATCAAACAGACAAAAAATAATGTGAGAAGCTTTTTCATCATAACCCTTCCCTCCGCGTTCCGGCTAACATATAATACCGGCTGAAATCAATCAAGGTGTTTGTATGTTGACAAGAATCTTCCTTATATATATAATACCACCCAATTAGTATTGAAACGTTTGGTTAATATCTAATGAGCAGTCAAAATAAAACACGGTTAAACATCAAACCGCCTGTAATTCTCCTTTTTGCTCCGATCGTATTGGTCATATTCAAGTATTACGGATCGGCTGAGTTTTGCAGCAGGTTCATTTCGGCCTCCAATGGTCTGGCGAATCAGTATTATTATTTTCTGAGTTCATTTGTTCTTCTTGGCCTAATCCCGCTATTAATATGGATATTCGGTTTTAAATTAAATCTCTCCAGTTTGGGGCTTTCGCTGGGCAATTACAAAAAAAGCCTGCAGTTTATAGCCATAGGTTTGCCTTTGATGGCATTACTGGCTTACATATCATCAAAGAGCCCAGCCTTTCAGGTGGAATACCCGCTATACCGCGGCTTGCTGACAGAGCAAAACAGCCTGTCGATTTATTTTATAATTTATGGCTTATATTATTTAGGCTGGGAGATTTTTTTCCGCGGGTTTATGCTTTTCGGGTTGCTGGATGATTATGGTAAAAACGCCAGTATATTGATTCAGACTATTCCGTCGTGTTTAATGCATATCGGCAAACCTGACGCTGAAATCTTCGCCTCAATATTAGCCGGAATCGTCTTTGGCTGGGTGGTTTTGCGCTGTCGGTCGATATGGCCGATTTTCATCTGTCACTGGGGACTGGGTGTTTTTTTAGACATATTCATCATCTATGGCTAATATCAAAAAACAATTAAGTAAACTCTGGTTTATAGACGCTGTCTGTTTGTTATACTGCATTTTTATGCTGATTATTATATCATTGTTTGGCGGCAGATTGCCCGATCAATTGATTATACTATCGACATACTCGGGGTGTGTCGCAGGCATTATATTATGCATATTCTTAAGACGGTTTGACAACCCGATTTTTAAATATCTTACCAGCATATATCCACTGATACTGCTTATCCCCTTTTATGAAATTGCGGGGCGTCAGGTTCACTTATTTTTTAACGGCTTTTTTGATAATTACCTGCTGGCAATAGAAAACGCCATTTTCCCGGCACATCCTGTAATATGGTTTGAACGGTTTTACCATCCATTGATTACAGAATGGATGATGATGGGTTACTCGTTATACCTTTTTTTAATGCCGATAATATTAAGCTGGTTGTATTTTACCAACAAGAAAAAAGAATCGCAGTTTATGCTTTCGAGCCTGCTTTTATCTTTATTTTTCTGCTATATAATGTTCAGCATATTCCCTGTTGCCGGTCCCCGATTAATCATGACCGATCTTTTTGGTCCTCCTCTTGAAGGATATATCTTCAGGGCTTTTACGAGTCAACTGGAGGCGACCGCCATGCTTTACGGCGGAGCATTTCCTTCTGCTCACTGTGCCGCCGCAACAGTGATGCTTGTTTTAACTTATAGATATGACAGGAAACTGTTCTACTGGATTCTCCCCATATTAATCACCCTGTATATCTCGACGGTATACGGGAGATACCATTACCCGATCGACGTCTTAGTCGGCATTATCGTAGGTATTGCTTGCATTAAACTAACACACCCTGCAAGAAGATTATGGGGAAAAATTACCGGCGCCTAATAGTAACGCAGGCATCTTGCCTGCATTTGCACATTGCAGTTTACTGTGGTGTCGACCCTCTGCAGGTCGACACAATGGCCGGCAGAAAGAGGGCTGTCGATTACAGCCATATGGCTCGTAGAGAGAGTCTACGGCACCAAAAAGAATTTTTGTCTATGGCAAAACCTAATAATGACGTGTGCCTTTCGCGAAATCACCATTAATTAGCTTGACATTTGATATTATTGTGATATTATTATAATAGACATAGTAATAAATGTTGGCATATTATCCGAAAGAGATTACTCCTTTCATTATGAAGATAAGCTGGAGGTCATATATGCAAAGTTCAAATTTCTTCGGTCGACTCAGTCGACGGAAATTCATGGGGACAATAACCGGCGCCGCCGCTCTGGCGTTGATCGACAGGGACCGGCAGGCATTGGCAGGCATCAATCCCTCGAATGAGTTGATCACCGATTATGTGGGGCGTCTATGTTATAATGAGAATCCCCTTGGACCAGCGCCCTCCGCTATCACAGCTATTCGTAATGAAGCTGAAATGGCTCATCGTTACCCCGACTGGTATGCCGAATCACTGGTTTCGAGAATAGCCGACCTTTATGATGTTGCATCAAACCAGGTAATCTGCGGCGCCGGCGCAACTGAAATACTTCGCCTAAGCGCCATGGCGTTCGCTCAGCCCGGCGGTAATATCGTGGCTCCATACCCCTCCTATTCCCAGTTTCCAAGCGACGCTCAGTTTTTTGGATCATCTGTCAGACATGTCGCTCTGGACGGCAACTACCGAATAGACCTTCAAGCCATGTTCGATGAGGTCGATTCAAACACGACCTGTGTCTGTATTACTAACCCGAACAACCCGACAGGCACTTTGCTTGATTTTGCCGAGTTGTTTGATTTCGTCAACAGCCTGCCATCGGGAGTTGTGGCTCTTATCGATGAAGCTTATTTTAAATTCATCAGCTTGATAACCTACCCTGGAAATTATGAGGAGGAGAAATACCTCTCAGCGGTTGAATTGGTTAGAAACGACAAGAATGTGGTTGTTATAAGAACATTCAGTAAAGTCTATGGTTTGGCCGGGGCGCGTATCGGATTTGCAATCGGTAAGACCTCGGCAATAAACTCTATAAAAACCTATCGAATCTATGCCACCATATCACGACCCTCGCTGGAGGCGGCCAAGGCGGCTCTGTATGATGAAACGCACATAACGAATACGGTAATCCACACTCGAGCAGGCATGAACTATTGTTTTGAGGAATTGGAACAAATGGATCTGGAATATATTCCCTCTGAGACGAACTTTTTCATGGTTGATGTTGAGGATGGCAATTATGTCAGATCGCAGTTAGCGTCTCGCGGAATCTATGTTCGTAACGGTTGGGGCATGCCAGCTCACATTCGGGTTTCAATCGGCACCTATCAGGAAATGCAGGACTTCATCAGCGCCCTGCAGGAGATTATGTCCGGAGTAAGGCACGGTAAACGCATCAATCGCGCTTTACCGACACAAACCGAGCTGTACCCGGTTTACCCCAATCCGTTTAATTCCTCGACATCAATCAGAATATACCTGCCCGATTACCGGAAAACCAGCCTTGAGATATTTGACATTCACGGTCGGTTGGTGAAAAGATTAGCCGATGGCATTTTGCTTTCAGGCGAGCATTCGTTTTTCTGGAACGGCGCCAATATGTCCGGAAAAGCGGTCTCCTCCGGCTCATACTTCTACCGTCTGAAAGCCGGCGATGATGTTATCACCAAGCGGATGATACTGGTTAAGTAGGTGGATTTACTTTGCAGATTAATAAAGCATATATACTATCAATCAAAGTAATTAGAAGTTGGTGCACAAGGACGTACACGAACCACTTAATATTAATTTATAAAAATTGAGGAAACTCTCATCTTAGCAGGCGGCTCTTTCCAGAGCCGCTGCAGGGTTGGAAAACCCTGCCTGTTATATAGTTCTTTGTTTTCATCACATTATCATTAGGAAAAAAATTCGGGGAAACTCCTGCCCTATTTTAGTTGACATTACTTCAATAGCCTATATTTTCATGTTTTATGGAATTACTGGCCTGTTTTGTTTTAATCATTGTTCTAATCCGGTTTAAAGTTCCGGTTGGGCTTACTTTGTTTGTGACCTCGGCGTTTTTGACATTGCTTGAGTTCGGGTTTTCCGCAAGATTTTTTATGCCGTTTCAACAGACTTTATTCGACTTAAGAACCTGGGTCCTGGTTGCGACAATCATGCTGGTTATCACTCTTGGCGATATTCTTTCAAAGAGGGGTTTTCTCGAGAGAATGGTTGACGCCTTAAAGTCGTATGTCAGCCCCCGGACCGTTGCCAGGGTTGCCCCGGCAATGATCGGCCTGCTGCCAATGCCCGGCGGAGCTATGGTCTCGGCCCCGATAGTCGAGGAAATTGCCCGTGGGAGCAAGGCCAGCCCGGAGGCAAAAACAGCCTCGAACTTCTGGTGGCGGCATATCTGGGAGCCAGTCTGGCCGTTATATCAGTCAGTTATCCTGGCGGCAGCTATACTGGATATTACAGTCTGGCAGGTAATATTCGTCTGTTATCCAATTACCATCGCCTGCATAGTGGCTGGCCTGATCGTAATAATTCTACCCTTGCCGAAAAGCAAAGGCCATTCAGGAGATATCCGGTTATTTATCAAGGAGATGATTTACTCGATGTGGCCGGTGATTTTTATTATGCTCAGCGGTCTGATATTCAAGCTCGACCTTATAATATCGCTGCTGTTATTGTATGCAATATTATTATCAACTCGTGTTGTCAGTTTCAGGACGGTTGTCGGGAGTTTTAAAAAGGAATTCTCCTTTGATGTAATTTTGATTTTTCTGGGCGGCTTAACCATGATGAATGTAATTGAGTCCGGTCAGGCCGCGGTGAAAACCATGGCCGCATTACAGGCCTGGGGGATCCCGATTGATTTAATAATTTTTGCTCTGCCATTTTTGGTAGGACTTCTAACGGGTCTTACAGCGGCGTATGTCGGAGTTGGATTTCCCATTGTCAGTTCGGCATTTATCTTAACCGGTGGATTAAGTTCCGGGATTCTCCTTGCCTATGCCGGAGGATTAATGGGTATTATGGTTTCACCGGTTCATCTCTGCCTGGTACTGACAAAAAAGTATTTCAGGGCTAAGTTTAAAGGTATTTTCAAGATACTGGTTCCGGTAATAATAGTCGCTTCTGTCATTGTTTTCATCATAAGATATCTATTTTACCCCGGCTAATCAAGACACCCCGAGTATTGCCGATAAACCATATTGAAAGGAGACGTATCATGGGTGATTTAACTGTGATTATATTGTCGATTGGTATGGTAATTATATGTTGGATTCTGATAAGAATTAATGATAAAATAGACCGCCATAAAAAGAGATTCAAGAAATTAGAAGCCGCCCTTCTTAAAAACTCCACTAATAAAGTTAAAACGCCATCATCGGCCAAAATCGAAACCCCTGTCAGGACAGATGTCCCAATGGCTTCCACATCACGGGATATCCGAACTCAGGGAATGAGTTTTATTGCTAAAAAATGATTGCAGATTAATTGCCAATAGCGGGGCTGGCCTCCCGTTATTTTAAGCGATACAATGAGTTACGGCAGAGTTTTCCGACTCTGCATTTTTTATTGCCATTTGATAAACCAGATTTTAAAAGAATAGATTTTTGGGGAACTATTTTATATAATCTGTGTATAATTTGTAAAGCAAGAGAGGTGTATTTGGATAAATTAAGCGATAGGGACTTGTTTAAAAAAGTTGCCGAGGATGATGAACGGGCATTTACGTTGTTTGTTGATCGATATAAAAATCGCCTATATAATTTCATCTTCAGAATAATTCCGGAAAAAGAAACGGGCGAGGATATTCTTCAGGAGACTTTCCTGAGAGTTTACAATCAACGGAAAAACTACAGCCCTGATTATGCGTTATCGACATGGGTTTATACTATCGCTTTAAATCTTGTCAGATCTGAACTTCGAAAGCGCAAGCTCAGGCGTTTTATGAGCCTTGATTTCTTAAAAGAGGAAGCCGATATTGAATTGCCTGATAATACCAACCCCGAACCTGGAATACTCAAGCCATTACTGGAAAAGGCAATTAAACAATTACCCGGAGAATATCGACTGGCTTTTGTTTTATGTGATATCGAACGTTTGCCGTACAGTGAAATAGCTGAAATAATGCGCGTGCCGGTGGGTACTGTAAAATCACGTATCAATCGCGCCCGCAGTATATTGCGAGAAAAGTTATTACCATATAAGGAGCTTAATTATGAATTGTCGAAAGGTTTCCCACAGGCTCTCTGCTTATATTGAGGGTAACCTGTCGCCTGGAGAAATATCAGGGCTTGAGGAGCATCTTAAAACATGTATAATTTGTCAGCGAAAGCTGGCTGATATTAAATTGATCATTCATACTTCCGGCCAACTTGAAAGACAGGCTCCCGGACCGCATTTCACCAACCGTCTTCTGTGCGCCATAAATCAGCTAAACAGTTTCTCCAATGTTTTTAAGGTCTGGCGCTACAGGCTGACTTTTTCTGGGATTGCGTTTGTGGCAGCCGCCGGTTTGACTTTTTTCTTTATTGGACCTCAGATCTCGTCGATTCAGACTCCCTCAACTACTGTAAAAGCCCCGGTTAAGTCAATTATCAAGGCTGATTCTAATAGAGTATACGATGGTTTTCCTGTTTCCGGTGAGGCTTTAAAACGCGATCTAGCTTTACATGAACAGCCCAAGTCAGATTCGACCAGGCAAGATTCGATTATGTTGCCGAAGCATTATGTACAGCCTGTCGGCATAAAGAAAAATAAAAAAGATAAAGTAGTTTTTTAAAGAGCTGCTATGATAAAAAAAGCTAATGTTTTTTTCCTCGTAATCCTAACAATATTACTTACTGCTGGAATTACCGTCAATGCCGGTATCCTGGAAAGCCTTGAGAAGGAACTTACCGATCTTGTAAACAAGACCGAGCCATTCTTAGTAACGGTTGAAGCCAAGAGTTTCCATCATGCCAGATTGAATGTCGGTTCCGGAGCGCTTATTGATGATTACGGTTATATATTGACTACAGCTTCCGTGATCGGAGAAAACGATGAAATCAGTGTAACATTCAAAAACGGCGACAGTTATCCGGCTGAACTGGTCGGAATAGATCGCCTGTCAGGCATAGCTCTTCTAAAAATTGATCCGGTCGACCGTCAGACTCCAAAATTTGGAGATCCTTATAAGCTTAAAAAGGGCGCCTGGATTATTGTTATCGGCAACTCTTATGAAATAGCCGGTTCGGTTAACTTTGGCGTGTATTCCGGCATGACTGACGAGGGGATGCTGCAAATATCTGTGCAGGCCGGTCCCGGCGGTTCAGGCGGGGCTGTATTCAACACCAAAGGTGAAATCATAGGCCTCCTGGTTGCCCAGACAACCGAAACCGTATCACTTTATTTACCTTATGAAAAACAGTTAAGAAAGAAAATTAAAGAATATCAATCTTCCAAAACCGACAGTTATCACAAAATCGGCGTTGATTTGCCTACATCCAGTATCAGCCTGGTTGTTGGAGCAGACAGGTTAAATAAGATTGTTGACCAGCTTAAAAAGTATGGAGAGGTTAAGCATGGTTTCTTAGGAATAAGGCAAAATAAATTAAACAAAAAGACCCTGCAGAAACTCAATATTGAGACCGGGGTTTTAATTGCCGAAGTGACTGATGATTCTCCAGCAGACAGAGCAGGTCTTTTGGAGGACGATATTATCGTTAAATTCAATGGCGCGCCTGTTAAAGGTCCCAGTCATCTTTATATGCTTGTTCGATCAAAAATGCCCGGTGATGCCGTCAAGCTGGAGGTCTTACGAGAAGGTTCATCAAGGGATATTACGGTGACGCTTGGCGAGGTCTCTGATAATGAATATCCAGGATTCCGTGATAGGTTAGGCTATTATTCCATAGACGATAATTTCTTAGTTGATATACAAAAAGGTTTAAAAAATAAATTCACTGACCTTAGCGATAACTTAGACAGAATGAAAAACTATCAGGACCTAAAAATAGACGCCAACATTTCTGAATTAGAAGATAAAATGGATGAGTTAGAAGACCGTCTTGAGGATTTATCTGAAAAAATCGCTGAATTGACAAAAAAAGTAAAAAAATAAGCGCCATTGTTATGTTATTTGTTGTAACGTTGGTACTTTTTCTAACAGGTCCAACGAACCTATGTTGTTATTAAATAATCGATTTCAAGAACATTTCATATTGCTGATATAATTGATAACTGTTTTTTTTATAATAGATTTACAGCAATTGTATTTCAGTTTATAACTTATTGAGTTATCTGACAATACAGATGCAGTTGTGCTGTCCTGTATTGGCACAAAAATTGCGTTTCAATGCATATTGAGATGTACTGTGTCAATGTAAAACTGTTTAGTCTCAGGGTTATCAATAGACTACATTGAAACAGCCCGGCTTTTTATGTTGACATTAAAAATAGAATAAGTATAATGACATGATGTTAATAAAAGCTTTAACCCTTAAAAGTCAGTCTGTTTCGATTGTAATTTTAGTAGAAATGGAAAATGACTAAGTTTTTTGGAGGTTTTAAGTATGAAGTTTTTCCGAAGCCGTAAAGGTTTTACACTGGTTGAAATTCTGATAGTTGTGGTGATGCTGGCAATTTTGTTTGCTATTGCTGTGCCTATTTACACAAGGTATGTTGCCAGCGCCCGTTCTGCCGAAGCGCAGGAGGCCATAAGCGCTATCTGGGCGGCGGAGAAGGTACACAATGCTGAAACCGATACCTGGGCCAGCAGAGTTGAGCAGTTGAGACGCCTCGAGTTTGACGAGGTCACTAATAGAAGGTGGGATTTCACAATCACTGTCACTGGCCAGGGAATCAGCACTATCACCGCAACCTCAACAGGATTGATGCCCGGTGGAGCCGGCAAGCAGGTTACATTCACTGTTAGAAGCGGTGAGTGGGGCGGGTATGGTTTCGATACATATTAATCTTTAACCCGGACTTGTAAATTGGATGATTTTGATTCTGTAAGCGGCGCTGTAGCCGTCGATGCAAAAAAATTGACTATCGACGATCTCTTGATATTCACTACTCAGCAAGGTGCGTCCGATCTCCATCTTTCTGAAGGATCGACTCCTATGATACGCGTTGATGGGACAATGCTGAAACTTGAGTTGACAGGTATTACAAGAGCGGATGTTCGTCGGTTAGTTTTAGAATCTTTAACAAATGAGCTGAAGAAAAGATTTGAAGAAGATTTTGAAGTCGATTTTTCGAAAGAGACGCCGGATTCCACCAGGTTCAGATGTAATGTATTCAGGCAGATAAATGGTATTGCCGGGTCGTACAGGGTTATTCCGGCTGATATTCGGCCGTTTGAAGAGCTGGGTTTACCCGACATTATGAAACGTTTAGCGTTGCTTGAGAAAGGACTGGTTATTTTAACCGGACCAACCGGTTCAGGTAAAACCACTTCACTGGCCACAATGGTTGACTGGATCAATCAGAACAAGGAATGTCATGTAATCACAATCGAGGACCCGGTCGAATATTTCCATACCTCGCTGCACAGCCTGATTAACCAGCGTGAGCTCGGTACGACCACCAGGACTTTTTCCAATTCGCTAAGGGCTGCTCTTCGTGAGGACCCTGATGTTATCCTGGTTGGTGAGATGCGCGACCTCGAGACAATCAGTTTGGCTTTAACCGCCGCCGAAACTGGACATCTCGTTTTGACCACGCTTCATACTTCCTCGGCCGCTAAGACAATCGACCGTATTATTGACGTCTTTTCCGCTGAGCAGAAGTCTCAGGTCAGGTCGATGCTGGCTGAGTCTATCGAAGCGGTTGTAGCTCAAACGCTTATGCCGCGGAAAAATAGCGGTCGGGTTGTGGCATGCGAGGTTATGATTGCCAACACGGCAGTCAGAAACCTTATCCGTGAGGATAAAATATACCAGATCCCCTCGACTATCCAAGCAGGCAGTAAGATCGGTATGCAGTCTAAAGACCAGCACCTTCTAACCTTGGTTGCCGAAGGCAAATTGGAACGGGCAGAAGCCGCCAAGCATGCCGATAACGCAAGACTGTTTTTGGAGTAAAAGTTTGATGAACCGGCTGAACTATAATCGCGGGTTTACTTTAGTTGAGCTAATGGTATCGCTGATTATAGTCTCGATTTCTATTATCGCCCTGTATTACATGTTCCTGCAGGGGCAAACGTTGATGATAGAGCAAAACCACCGACGTGCGGCGTTTGAGAAGGCTAAGCAAAAGCTGATAGAACAGGAGGTTAGATATTATAGCAATGATTACGAAACCGGCGTTGACACCGGCGAGGATTTCTTAGCAGAACCTGATGAGGAGATCGAATTTCAAGGCGTTTCAGCTTCGTATTCTGTTACTAAAATACTCGATCCCGATAATGACGTACCTTTTGTTACTGTAACCTATACCTGGACTGAATCTTCGGGCAGGGATTATGAAGTTACTCTGGCCAAGAGTTTTATAAAAAGAGCCAGTTAAATTATTTAACGCAAAATGAGGTTTTTAAAATAATGAAAAGGAATAGGCAAAATAGCGGCGCTACTCTTGTTGAAGTGATGGTTACATTAATAATCGCCTCCTCATTTTTTGTCGCTCTTCTTAAGATATATACATATGGAATAGAGCAATATGGTACTATCTCGATGAAATATAAAATGTACGAGGAGACTTCCTGGGCATTTGAGCAGATGGAAGAGATTATATGGGTTGCAAGTTCAGCAAACATTACCAGTTCCCGTTTGGAGTTGAACATACCGGAAATTGGCGGTGATGCTTATGGCAGCGGTTGGATTGAATTTTATGTTAATGGCCGTGATCACACGTTGAGGATGAATGACCGCCGGAATGGGTTTAACAACTTTAACCAGCAAATTCTGCCGGTGACATCAAGGCAAAGAATCAGACGATTCGGAGCAAGAGAACTGGTTTATGGGGTAATAGACGCTCAATATGAATTTGCCGATGATTATGGTTACTCAATAAAAATAGATTTAACAGTAGAAGATTTAACAGCAGAAGATGATGAAGATGACGAGGTCAAATTATTGAAAATCTCAACCGTGGCATTTATGGAAAATAGAATTTAAATTTGAAATAGGTTTAATGAGAAATGCAGTAACAAGGGAGGAACGATGATGACTTTAAAGTCGAAGCGCCGCCTCGTAAAAAGCAATGCCGGTTCGGTGCTGGTTATGTCAGTAGTTATTTCCCTGGCGATTATATTGGTTGGCACTGCTTATCTTAAATTTGTTGACCATTACCGGGTAAGGCTCTCCTATGATATTTATGATTGTTTAGCGGATGGCGCCGCCTTTGCCGGCCTGGCTGTAGGGTTAGCTGAAAACAGTTCAGGCGGCTCATATTTTGAATCTGATATCGAGGAGCTGTTTGCAAATAAAGGTATTACCGTTAATTATAATTATATTCTTGACCCAGAGGGTGATTGCGACTTTGGTTTTTCTAATACTGTATTTTACAGCATTACTGGACAAGGTTTTGTATCAGGTCCCGAATTCGAGGACGAATTGAAAAGCGCTATGGGCCACAGCACCTCATCGCGCTCTTATGCCGATTGGCTTTACATTACTGACAGAGAAACCCAGGAATATCGTCCATCCGAACCTAATGGTGATGACACTTTGAGGTTCTGGGGTCCGGATACTCTCGACGGCAGGGTTCATTCTAACGACAAGCTGCATTTTCAGCAAGGTCTTGGCCACTGGCCTGTTTTTTATGAGGAAGTAACATCATGTTCAACAGAGTTCTCGCCTGATGATGCTGACCAGTATGTTCATTTTTACGGAGGGTATAAATTGGGTGTTTCAAGGCTTGATTTTCCAACCCAGGCCGACTCAGTCAGAAAATATGGCTATTATTATGAGGGCCAACCGCTTGGCGGAGATGGCCTGGGAGTTACCGAGCTTACGCTGGAACCTGAAGGCTTTTATGTAAGACACAGGCCGAATAGTACAGGCAGTCGCAATTTGGATCATTTCGATTTTGGCGAAGATATTACTTTTATGCATATAAAACCTTACCCGGCAACACAGGCTTTATTTATTGAAGGAGAATTATGGATAACTGCCGCAAAGGACAGCCTGCATTATAATAATTTTTTTGGTAACGATTCACTCGTGCTGCGCGGTTTCAGGGGTGAATTAACGATTGGCGCTTCGGGCGATATCATTATTGCTCAAAATGTCATGTACGAATCATCCCTTCCCAACGGCGATGTTCCGATTGGATCTCCAGATGTACTTGGTTTGATTTCCGAAAAACATATCCTTATCTGGAGAGGAGTCGACGATAATAGTACTATAATAGTCAACGCGGCTCTGGCGGCGATTGGTCTTTTGCCTGATGAAGATTTAATAGAGGCCAGTCGGTGTCCCCCTCCATACGACTGGCGTATTCCGGTAGATGGGATTCATGGCACTATTTCCGTCGATGGTATCAACTGTTATGATCAATCTATGGAAAAATATCAGCTTAAGATATATGGCTGTTTGATTATGCGTGAGCGCGGGTTAATACATACTCATTATCAGGGAGGTCTGCGCGGCTTCAGATCCAAACAATACAAGTATGATTTCAGGTTCAGATATCACCCGCCGCCCCACTTTTTTAAAACAAAAGGCCGCGCTGAATATTATTCTTTAAAGCTGGATAACATTTTTGGTTTGTACTAACGTTGAAGTGAAGGTTTAATTATTAGTATTTGCTGACTTTTGAGTTTGTTGAAAAGATTGGATTTTTTTAGAAGATAACAGGGATTTTTGGATTTGCAATATGAAAGGTTTGTATGGCTAAATCGGTTATAGGCCTCGATATCGGGACCTTTTCTGTAAAACTTGTGGAGCTTGAAAAAGAGGGCGGCAGATATAAGCTTAAGAATTTTATTATAAAAGACCTTTATGTAGAAGGTGAAGAATTTGATTCAGAAGGACCCGGCGTCGGCAGGCTGGAGACCGCATTAAGAGAGGTGTTTCACTCGCTCAAACTTAATCCCAGGAGATTAGGCATAAATGCCAGCCTCGGTGGTCCGGTTGTTTCGGTTAAACAGGTCAAATCGATTCCCTTAGCTCCGGAAGAAATGGAATCGTCGCTTCTATTCGAGGCCCGGAAGCATCTGCCGCTTGATGAATCGGATGCTATTATCGATTACCAGGTACTGCGCGGCGACATGCAGTCCCAGGATATGGACATCATGCTGGTGGCAACTACCAAGAAGGTATTCGATAACTATCTCAGGCTTCTTAAAAGTGTCGGAATTAACCCTAACGTAATCGAAGCTGAAATTCTGGCGCTGGTCAACAGCTATTTTGTGTCCGAGGGCAGTTTACTGGGCGAGGATGCATTGGTGTTTTTAAATATCGGCGCCAAATATTCCAACATTGCCGTAGTCGGTGAAAAATCGATCTTTTTTACCAGGGAGATCAACTGGGCAGGCATCAATTTCACTGATGACATTAAAAACAGTATGAAGGTCGAATATGAAGAAGCTGAGGCAATAAAGCGTGAACGTGGTATGGGCGCCCTTCTGGGCAAGCAGGGTGATACCGGCGGCGGCATCAGGGTCTCCAGACGGATGGCGATCGACAACCTGATCGATGAAATCCGACGCTCATTGCGCTATTATACAAAGGAAACCGGCTGTCGCGAGTTCAAAAAAATATTATTAAGCGGCGGTTCATCGGCGCTGCCTAACCTTAATTCACACCTGGCCCAGCATCTAAATATTACTGTAGAGTTATATAACCCGTTTATAAATTTTATAACTCCGCCTGGTTTTGATGACAATTTTGGATCTCGTCTGGCGGTGGCCTGCGGGCTGGCTATGAGGGAGGACTAAATGAATAATGTCGTCTATAAAATCAACCTGAACAAAGCCTCGAACCGTCTCGACCAGTTTGAGCAAAAACAAAAGCAAAAACGTGTATTTGCTTTAGGTTTCTACTTCTTTGTTATCCTTGCCATTGCGGCTCTGGCGGTATTCAAATCATATCAGACACAGAAAATCATTAATGGTTATGAAGCCGAACTGGCTGAAATAGAAAACGAGATAGACAGGCTTGAAGCTTCTGCCGCTTATCTTTCGCCGGAGGATATTTTCGCTCTGGCCGAACTGGCCACGACCCGTTTAACCTGGACGGAGAAATTCAATATCCTGGGCGCTATTTTACCCAGAGATGTCACAATTACAGAGATGTCTTACGACTACCAGATCAATACGCTGTCGGTAAGAGGCATCTCCAAGGTTAATCCCAGCACAAAAGACCTGGATCTGGTTGTTTCGATTGTCGATTTGATTAAGGGCAACAAAAAATTTTCCTCCGACTTTTTGGATGTCAAGTTCAGTTCATCGAATAGAATAAAGCATCATGATCAGGAAATAATTCAATTTGAAATTGCATGCATAGTAGGGTAGGTTGACTATGAAGAAAAATATTATTTTAAGCGGTTTGTTACTGATTTTTATTCTGGCGTTCTGGGTTTACTACAAAAACGTAATAGAACGTCAGCCAACCACCATAGTGATGCTTCAGGATGAACTTGCCGAGAAAAAGCGGCAGCTCTTATCTGCTCAGATAATTTCAAAAAATCTGCAAAGCGTTAACGACCTGATCCAATTCAACCTGGTTGAAGACCTGAGCGACTCACTTGCCCAGTCTGCCAGTATTCCTTTTTTAAAGTACCTTACTGGCATAATGGATGATCTTGACATAATATTGATTTCCATGAAACCATTAGATATTGTTAAACAGGATCAATACTTGGAGACGAATTTTATTAACCAGGAATACATTGAAATTCCATACAGCATGGATATATTAGCCAGTTATCAACAGTTTGGAAAATTTCTTGAGGAAATAGAAAAAAATCCACGGTTAATTAAGGTTACCAGAATTCAGATGGAAAACCCTCTGGATGTATCAGTCTATGCCACCGAGATATCCGGCAAGCCCGATCAGCATAAAATTAACCTGGAAATCCAAACACTTACAATTTTGAAAGCGAGTTTTAAAAGTGGATCAGAGCAGTCTAATTAGATCATTAGCCTTTGTACTTGGTGTAGCTTTATTATTGGCAGTATCATGGGGCGCATTCAAAGCGGTAACCGAAGCAAAAGCAGACCTTAGCAAAGTGGATACTGTCGAAACGCTCGATACTGATATCGCTTTAGCGAGTACAATTGATTCATTGGAAGCCCACTGGGATCGCCGGTCTAACTATCACTTTAATGTAAAACAGGATCCTCTGTATTTAGGTCGCGTGATTTTAGGTTTTTCTTATGCCCATCAAGGTTTTAAGGAAACCGAGGAAGGAACAGGGCTGCGTCTTTCAGCAACAGTTATGCTTATTGATGATTTCCCGATGGCCATTATTAAATATGATGGTAAGAGCTACGTCTTGCAGAAAGGAGACCGGTTCGGCAGCGACTATGTTGTGAAAGATATACAGGAAAAAAAGGTGACCCTTAGTAGAAAAGGCAAAAATATTACCCTGTTAAATAAACCCATTGGCAGTATGTATGATGAAGGTTCCAGGCAGGGTCTGATGTATTCAGGTGAATATTAGTTTTTAATCTGCTTTCAGCGGGAGGAATTTTTAATGAGAATATCGCGGATGGGATTTGTTGTTTTTCTGGGCTTTACTGTATTTTTGTTTAGCTCCGACCAGGCGCTTGCACAAACCGACTTACAAGAGACAACTGAGGTTCCAACTTTAAAGGAGAGATTATCAAAACGGGTAACGCTTGACGCCGACGATTCTTTCTTGCCGGCAATCTTAACAATCCTGGCGAAAAAATCCGGATTTAATATTGTCACCGGACCCGGGGTCAATGAACAGGAGCGTATTTCTGTTCATATTAAAGATACGCCAATCGATGAAGCTATCAACCTTGTGGTCAGAGCGGTAGGTTTGTCATATGAGATTGTGGGAAATTCTTTTTTAGTAGCCGACGCCTCGGCCTTAGAAAGAGAAATTGGCCTTTCTCCAAAAGTCTACAGTCTTCAATATGCAATTGCGGATGAAATCAAGGAACTACTAAGCGATGTTACTGATAACGTTCAGGTAGATACGTCGGGCAACAGAATCCTCGTCTTGGCCTCGCCAAAAGTGCAGGCGGAAATATTGGATATCATAAAGCAGATCGACGTCGCCCCGATGCAAATCCTTCTGGAAGCCAGGTTGATCGAAGTATCCACCGCAGATCTCGATAAGTATGGTATTGATTGGGAAAAACTAACAAGCCTTCAAACAATAATTGCCGAATCTCCCCTCAATCCGGATGGTTCCAGCAGACCTCCGTATGTCGACCAGGAGGGTGAAATAGAAAAAACATTTCAAAAAATTGAAGGTTTTGATAATATAGGTCAATTTAGCCGTCAATTGAATGCTTTCGATATTACCCTCGATTTTCTTCTTAAGCGCAATAAAGCCAAGCTTTTGGCTCATTCGAAAATTACCACGCTCAATAACAGGACCGCGTCAATTTTAATAGGTGAGACAATTGTTATTCCCCAGCCAGTTTATTTTACGGGCGGTGAAGCAGGAACGTTCATGCGTCAAACTGAAAGAGACTCTGTTGGCATCAAATTGCAAATCACACCAACTATCAACAAACATGGATATATCACCGTTAAGGTTGAACCTGAAGTGTCTTCAATAATCGAATTGGTTCAAGGCACCTACCCTCGAAAGAAAATTCGGTATGCAATTACTACTGTTCTTGTAAAGGATGGTCAACAGATTTTTATCGGTGGTTTGCTGTCGGTTAACGATACCAGGAATGAATATAAAATGCCATTATTATCAGCTATTCCATTAATTGGCAAATTATTTACACATACTGAATATGAAACCAATAAAACTGATCTGATAATTGAAATAACGCCCAGAATAATCAGACCTGATATCAGTTATAGCGATGCCGCCAACTTTTCATCCGACGGTTACCAGATTGTCGGACCGGGATCAATGACAGATTTAAAGGCCATTGAACCTGAATTGGAAGAAATTGAAAAGATAGAAAGTAGTCAGGATGTCATTAGAGAGTTTCAAGACAGAGTGATTACTCCTAAAAAAGATAAATAGTAAACCTTTTAAAAGGAGAATGTTATGTCTGTTAACAACAAGTTGATTTCCGTTATGGCGGCGCTTGCCATTGTTTTTCTTATCTGCCTGAGTATTTTTTCAGCATGTGATAACAGAAAAACAATTAGCTCTACTCTTAGCACTGTCAAGGCAATAACGATTAATATAAATCCCAAAAATTTGATCGTTAGTTCACTAATTGTACCTGACACCGCTGAAATCAATATCTGGGTTACAAATGAAAATGGCGAGGGCCTTGATAGTGTCGAAGTAACCGTATCACGAGAACCTCAGGTGGGGACTATAGTTGCGGCTGATGTTACAAGTGACGGGTATACTCAGGCTTTTTTTATTACAGATCCTGGCAGCTATAATGATTCACTTATTATATTCACTGTCGAGTCCGGCAATATTTCCAATACCGATACCTTGATAATTACAAAAAATATTCAAGCTACCCAATGGATTTCAATGAGTTTTAATCCACCTGAACTAATAGTACAATCCTCAGCAAATCCGGATACAGTTGAAATTGGAATCTGGGTCAGGGATGAAGATGGCAGCGGCATTGACAGTGTTGAGGTGTTAATATCCAGAGTTCCTGAAATGGGAACGGTCATCCAACCTGGAGTCACCGTTGATGGATATACCCAGGCTTTGTTTATAACCGATCTCGGAATAGAAAGTGATACCTCAATTATATTTATGGCTCAAACTTCCACCGCATCTCAATCTGATACATTAAATATTATTCATCCCAACCAGGAACTATTCATGCATTTTAATCCTCCTGCGCTCGTAATTTATTCGGCTGATGCTCCCGATACTGTTGCCATTGATATCTGGGCCAGGGATGAGAATGGCACCGGCATTGATGGGGTTGACGTGTCAATCATGAGAACTCCTCAAATTGGCACTATCATTCAGCCAGGTCTGACAGAAAACGGCTATACTCAAGGCTTGTTTATAGTCGACCCCGGGATTGAATATGATACGTCTGTTGTTTTTACTGCGCAAACAGCCAATGCTGCCTATATTGACACCCTGAATATTTTATATTCTTCTCATATGGTTTCGATGAGTTTCAATCCGCCCCAGTTGGTTATATATTCATCTAACAAACCCGATACAGCCGAAATTAACATCTGGGTTAGAAATGAGGACGGCAGCGGTGTAGACAGTGTAGAGGTATATGTGTCGAGGGCTCCCGAAGTTGGCACGATTGTGCCGCCAGCTGCTACTGTAAATGGCTATACCCAGGCATTGTATATAACCGACCCGGGGAATTATGACGACACAATGCTGGTATTTACCGCTCAAACCGGTTCCGCTTTAGATGTTGATACTTTAAGTATTATTCTCAGACTGCAAGGACAAATAGCCAATATGTCTATTTCTTTACAAAGGTCAAGGCTGACGGCGGATGGTGCAGATCAAACAAATGTTTACGTCTTCGCAACCGATACCACCGGCGGTCCTATAGGGGATGGTACAATGCTTTGTATTGAAAACTATAGCGCCTCTTCCCCGGGATCGCTGGCGCCGCCATGTACAACAACTGTTAACGGAACCGCTACTTTTTTGTTAACCGCACCCGAAAATCTGGACACTCTTTTAATCACCGAGACTGATAGCCTTAGAGCCTGGGGCATAAGCATATCCGGCGATACTACTTTTGCCTTCGCTACGGTGATTTATGAACCGGATGTTGCCGCAGAATTAGAAATAATTACCTACCCGGAACCAATGATAGCCGGCTCAGGCGAATTTGACAGCATCTTGGTCAGGGTTACGGATGATTATGGTAGTTATGTAATTAACGGCACCCAGGTGCAGTTCAAAAACGAGTTGCTCTCATCGGATATTACCAGCCTAACCACTACTCTGGGCGGCTATGCAGTGGGAGTATATACCGTTGGCACCGAAGCCGGGCTGGATATTATTAAGGCTTTCATAGTAAATCCCGGGTCTACTGATACTTTATGGTCGAATGCCGTTCCTCTGGAAGTTCGCTCAAGCGCTCCTACAAATGTTGAGCTGACAACCAGTAATCAGACCATTGAAGTTGGCGGCATTGCCACCATGATATATGCCACCATGCAGGATGAAAACGAAAATCCCTTAAGCGATGGATACGGCGTGCGGTTTGAGATTACAGCCCATCGAAAACTGGGTATATTAGGCGAAAGTCCTTCCTTTGAGCATGTTCCTTTTGATTCATTAACATTGACCGTTGAGACTGTCACCAATGTTAATGGCCGAGCATCTGTAGCGCTGTTCTCCGGCACCTATTCAGGAACTGTTAGAATTAAAGCAACGTCTACAGATAATGAGAACATTTTTAAAGAGAAGCCTCTGGTGACAATCCAATCCGGTCCGCCGGCATATATTAGCATTTCTCCATCGAATATAGCACAGCCTGTGGGAGAAGCATTAATGACCGGAATTACAGCCGATGTATCTGATACATTTTCAAATCCTGTCGAACCTCTAACGGCGGTTTACTTCGAGGTTGACCGTCCTGAATTCGCATTAATTGAAGGCGCCGCTTATACAGGCGGCTGGGTGGATACGGTAACCGGAGATACAATCGGCACCAGGGGCCTGGCTCACACCTGGATGGCTTATTCATGCCAGAACACTTTTGATACAGTCAGAGTTATTGCTTCATCTGGTTCAATGGCCGACACCAGCGGCACCATAATCCTCGCATTGTATGACGGTCAGATTGATATCTGGCCAATCCCGGGTTATATTTATGTTCCGGCTTCTGGAGATACGCTCTATGCTGATATTACAGCTCAACTTCTTGATGGTCTGGGGTGCCGGATTCATTATGGTGTAATTAATTTTACTGTTGCAGTTTGCGGCATGATTACCGGACCATATTCTGATACTACAGATGATGATGGTATGGTATATACAGAATTTGGAATTGCCTTTGAACAAATACCTTCGGAACCTGCTCCTCCGCAATGTACAGCCAAAGTCACTGCCAAGTTGGTAGGTTATCCGGACGTTAATGGTGAATGTGAAATCTATTGCAGCAAGCCCTAAGGAAGGAGCAAAATAGCGGTTTATGCAGCTGCTGGGTGAAATACTCATCGGTGAGAATATAATATCCGATAAGGACCTGAATACAGCTCTTAAAAAACAGGTTGATTATGGTAAAAGGCTCGGCGAGGTATTAATAGCGGAGGGCTATATAACTGATGAGAACCTTGCCAAAGCTTTATCAGATCAATTACAAATTAGACTGGTTGGTCCCGAAGACCTTATCAAAGTCGATAAAGACGCTTTAGAATATATCCCCGAATTCTTTGCGAGAGAATATCATTGCATGGCAATAACTCAGGAAGATGGCGCTCTTGAAGTGGTGATGGTCGATCCGGAAGATATCGTTGTTATCGATAACCTTCAGAAAATCACCTCCTTTAATATCATCCCGTATATTGGCGCTCAAAGTGTGATTGACGAAGCGATTGAACGTCATTACAAGGAGCTCCGTACTACTGGCGAGGTGACCGAAGCTTTGTCCGGGTTGGATTTTGTCGTTACCGGTGAAAATGGCGAAATCGATGATATTGATGTTAATGATCTGAAAAAAGAACTCGACCAGGCTCCGATTGTTAAGCTTGTTAATCTGATTATCTCTGAAGCGATTAAAAACAGGGCGACTGATATTCATTTAGAGCCGCTTTTTGATTCTTTGTTGATAAGATATCGTATAGATGGCGCTCTTCAGGAAATTATGACAGCGCCTAAAAAATCGGCAACCGGAGTTATTTCCCGTATCAAAGTTATGGCCAGTTTGAATATCGCCGAGAGGCGTCTCCCCCAGGATGGTCGTATTTCGATTGTGATGCCCGAAAAAGAGGTCGATATCAGGGTGTCTGTTCTGCCCACTGTCAGGGGAGAAAAAGTCGTGCTCCGTCTCCTGGATAAAAAAGGATTTGCTTTCACTCTGCCATCTCTGGGTTTGGAGCCGGAAATGCTTGAGATATTCCGCAGATGGATTAAGATGCCCTACGGCATGATTATTGTCTCCGGCCCTACCGGCTGTGGAAAATCGACTACTCTGCATGCGGCCTTAAAGGAGATCCAGTGCGAAGAAGATAATATTGTAACTGTGGAAGACCCGGTCGAATATCAAATTGACAAAATAAGCCAGGTTGCTACAAGCGATAAGATCGGTTTGACCTTCGCCTCGACTCTTCGTCATATTCTTCGGCAGGACCCCGACAAAGTTCTGATCGGTGAGATCCGCGATCATGAGACCGCCGATATCGCGATCAAGTTCGCCTTAACCGGACACCTGGTGTTTACGACTCTTCACGCAAATGACGCGCCATCAACAATTACCAGGCTTTTAGATATCGGTGTCCCGCGTTATCTTGCGGGATCAACATTGAACCTCGTTATGGCTCAGAGGCTGATACGCACCTTATGCTCGGCATGCAAGGAAGAATACGAACCCGATGATGAAGAGCTTGCCCAGTTGAATATTGACCGTTCTATGATTGCCGGTAAGAAGTTATATCGCCCTAAAGGATGTGTCCGGTGCCGTAAAACTGGATATTATGGCAGGACTGGTCTATTTGAGCTGCTTGAGGTTAAACTCCCCATTCGCAAGCTAATCTTCGAAGGGAAAGACCAGGATGATATTAGATTCGGAGCCAGGGACGTTGGAATGACTTCAACTCGCGATGCCGGGATAAAAAAAGCCCTGGCCGGTTTATCATCGCTTGAAGAGATTGCCCGAACAACGATTGAAGATGAATAACCCGATTATAAAATAAAAAGTATGGATTGTAAATGGCTACATTTAACTACATTGTAAAAGACTCCAAGGGGAATAAACACGAGGGAGCGGTAACCGCAACCTCTCTTGACGCAGCGTTGAATAAACTTCGCGAGGATGGGCATACTGTCATTTCGGTGGTTGATGTCAGACGGGCACAGGCTAAAGAACGCGGGAACCTGTTTGATGCTGTCACTCTGTATATCCATAAAAAACGCACCGCTGTGCCGTTAAATAGCCTGGTGTTTTTTACCCGCCAATTATCTACGATGTTTTCCGCCGGTCTGACTATTGAAAAATCCCTTAATAACCTTCTTTACGAGGAAGGCAATCGTAGATTCAGAAAAGTTGTAGCCGAACTTCTAAACGATGTCAAAAAAGGACATTCGCTGTCTGAAGCAATGGAACATCACCCCGGAGTGTTTTCACAGCTTTATATAGCTTTGGTTAAATCAGGCGAGATTTCTGGTACGCTTTACACTGTCCTGGAAGAAATGGCTGATTATCTTGAATTTATTCAGGATACTCGAAGAAAGGTCATTTCTGCGCTTTCATATCCAATGTTTGTGATTTGTATTCTTTTAGTTCTTGTTACTGTGTTAATGGTGAAAATCGTGCCCATGTTCCAGGAGGTTTATGCCAGGTTTGGCGCCGACCTGCCCTATGCTACACAGGTACTTATAAATGTTTCCGAGGCAATCAGGTTTAATTTCTTTATTACTCTTGGCGCAATTATTCTGTTTGTTGTCCTTGTTATTATAACTAACCTTACTCATACCGGTAAATATATCTTCGATCGCTTGAAGCTTTATATTCCTATTATTAAAAACCTGATTATTGATTCCACGATGAGCAAAGTGGGTAGAACATTCGGCATGCTTTTAGGAGCGGGAGTCCCTGTAATCGACACCATGGCGCTGGTCGAGAAAGTTGTGAACAATGCTTATTATCAAAATGCGCTAAGGTATGCGACTCAGTATGTACGTGATGGTTATTCTATCGCTGCCTCGCTGAAAAAGACTAACGCATTCCCGAATACCTTGCTATCGCTTACGGCGACCGGCGAGGAAACCGGTGAAATGGAAAAAATGCTTTCTAAAACCGCCGACTTTTATGATAAACAGCTCGAGGCGGTGGTATCGAGATTAACTTCTCTTATTGAGCCGATGTTGATTGTGTTGATAGCTTTGGTTATCGGTACGATTGTAATTGTTATCTACTTACCGATCTTTACTTTTGGTATGGCTCTGAAAAAGGGAATCCAATAACCGGTAAGATTTTTAAGCCGCCCTTCCGGGTGGTTTTTTATGAAAGATAATATTGAAAAACATCTTAAGGGCGGGCAAATAAGACAACTTCAAGATTTCATCAAATCAAAATTTGATTGCAGACTGTTATCTAAAAAAAAAGCGGCTTTTAGTTTTTATCGCCGCCTGTCAGGCTGCTGTAAAACCGGAATTATTAAGATATCTTATAAGATGGAGCCTGTCATCGAACGTTAAGCCTTCCGAGATTTATGAGGTTTTATTACAGGGTTATTTGTTTTGCGGTTACCCTGCCGCAATAGAATCATTCTTTGTCTTCAATGAAGTAATTAAAAATGAATTTAATAACCATTTTAAACTGCCGAAAAATAATGTGATATGGGATTACGGCCATTTTAAAAAGAGAGGTCTTAAAACGGCTAAGAAAATCTATGGCAGCAATCTCGACCCGGTCCTGGGCAATATCCAGAAACTGTCGGCGGATTTGGCCTCAAGCATGGTTGTTGAAGGGTATGGCAGAGTCATATCCCGTAAAGGGCTGGACATTCTCACCCGTGAACTGGCGATAGTTGCCAGCCTTACAGTTACTGGCATGTCCAGACAGCTTTATTCGCACATAAGGGGAGCTGTCAATGTCGGCGCCTCTCCGGCACAGATTAAAGCGGCGATCAGCCAGAGCCTGTTTTTTGCAAATCCCTCAAAAGTTAAAAAGGCGTTACAGGTTTTTAAAAAATCTCTTGGAATCCGGACTCATCAGCGATAAAATAGCCATTGGAGACGTATAAATAGCTGTGAAGAGAGCTTTTAAAATACCGCTGGCTGGAGTATCATTCATACTCTTCTTAATAACACTCTTGCTCTATTTGTATTTTTTTACAACTGTTCCCGAACAAAGGATGAATGACTGGCTCGGCTATTACCTTAAAGACGAAATTGGATATAGGATAACCATCGACAAAATTAATCGTGACATATGGAGACGAGTCAGGCTCGATGGCATTAAAATCTTTTGTGAGTCTGATGACAACCAATCCAAGGTTCAGGTCGGCGATATCGGTTTTATTGAAGCAAAATATTCTCTTAAAAATATTATTTTTCAGGATTTATCTTTTAGTGATATAAGAGTAGTCGATTTTAATATGGCTATTCTGCCTGAGGTGAAACCCGGGAAGCTTTCCTCATCAGAACAGAAGGAAAGCTCAGACAAAAAAACTTCTATACCGGAAATAAATGTTGACAGATTTGATTTTGAGAATATCAAACTCAAAACAATGGTCAACCAGGAGATTATTGCTATCCATATTCCAAAGGTATTAGGTTCATTTCTCCGCGATGGCGACCTGATTTCGTTAAATATAGATTCGCTTTCGGGAAACTGCCCCGAAAAGAGTTTTGAAGTAAATAGCTGCCGCGGTGATTTTTCCCTAATAAACGACGACCTGATGATTGAATTTTTAGCATTGAAAACAGATATATCTGATATAACCGTTTCCGGCAAAATTGATAAGTTAGGCAGTCCTGATTTAAACCTGGCTTTCGATTTCTCGCCATTAGATTTTCTTGATATCAAATCTATCAGCGGCATAAATCTCGCTGGCATTTTCCAGGCGCAGGGAAATATAAAGGGCGAAATAAAGAATTTTTCAGGAAAAATAAAAGGCGATGGTGTGCTGTTTGGAAGGAACCTGGACGATTTTGAAACAGGTTTCCGTTTCGCATCAAATATGCTTTACCTTGATTCTTATGACGGATCGCTTTCTAAATCACCAACCAAAGGCAGTGGTTTTGTTAATTTTAACACAAAACCGGAATCGTTCGGTTTTGAAGGCAGTATGAAAGATTTTAACCTCCAAAATGTAGGGGTTGATATTTACTCGTCGTTTACCGGCAAAGTTGATATCAAGGGAGAGGGATTTGCCGAACACAGCTTCCATATGAATATTAAAATGGAGCTGTCCAGAGCAGACATTGATATATATCATTTTCATCAGGCGGAAGGCGAAATCGATTTTGATTTAAGCTATCTAATTTTCCAACCTGGCTTTAAGGCTAATTATAAAAATACCTGGACGACTTTCGAAGGTATTTTGGAATATACCGGGCTAATAGATCTATCCGGTAACGCTGAATTTAACAATTTAACCGATTTTACCGACCAATTTTTTATTACCGATCTCGATGGCGTAGGCAAGGCCTCTTTTTCGGTAACCGGTCCAACCGAAGATTTTTCCATTACCGGCAGTTTCGCTTCCGACTCATGCAGGTTCTACGGTTTTGTAATGGACATGCTTGATTTTGAGGTTGACCTTAAATCGTTTATTTCACACCGGGTGGGAACAGTCCAGGGGAACTGGAAAGGGGGCGATATTTATTCTATCCCGGTTGATTCCGGCTTCTTTTCGGTTTTAGTTTCGGGCGAAAGGTTTTTCTTAGACAAGATGTACTGGGAAAATGAAAATAATCAGATGCTTCTTGCCGGTTCTTTCGACAATGGCAGCATTCCTCCTATCCTTGTCATCGACACGCTAAACATCAGGCTCTGGAATGATACCGTATTTTGTATGGATCCCCTTATTATTGGTGTTTTTGAAAAGGAAATAGAGTTTGAAGACTTCAAATTATATTCCCGTGAAAGTGTGCTTGACATGGCCGGCACTGTTACCTATGAGGGCGAGATGAACCTTGATCTTTCTGCAAGTGAATTGGAAGTTAAACCTATCTTTAATTACTTTATTTCCGATCGAACCATTTCCGGGATATTATCAGGCAACATAAAAGTGACAGGGGATTTCGATTTGCCCAAATTCTCAGCTGATTTCTCAATCATAGACCTGGCGATTGATGATATGAAACTGGGTCAATTCGATGTTAAAGCGGAATACGACGAGTCGAAACTTGTAATGAATCCAGCCGAGCTTCAAAGCGAACAGGCCCTTTATTCCCTGTCCGGCAGTTTTCCGCTTAACCTGTCTTTTACCTCAGATGAAAAACGTATGCCTGATGAGCCTATCTCAGCCAAGTTTACAGCATCAGGTGAATCGATTGTTCTGTTGCCGGTTTTTGTTTCCTCGGTGGAAAATTTCGACGCTGACTTTAATATAGATATAACATTTACAGGAACCTATAAAAACCCATCAGTGAACGGTGATTTCATTATCAGCAACGGTACTCTGAAGGCTCTGGAACTTGTGAACCCCATTACAGGAGTAACATTAAACGGGCGCATGGAGAATGATGTTATTTATATCGACAATCTTTTTGGTATGGTCAAATCCACTAACAGCGGGAAGAATAAGAAATCAAAAGAAAAAGCGCCTGAAATCAGTTATAGCCCTGGATATCCCGGAGCAATATCGGGAGCTGGTACAATCAAGCTTCTGGGACTGGGGCTGTTTGATTATGATTTAAATCTGTCCGGTGCGGGCTGCCAGTTTAATACCGATGCCTTTGATATCCAGGGGCAGGCCGATATATACCTGACGATTACCGGTTCCTCACCGCCGTTAGTCAACGGCTGGGTTCAGCTGACGAAGTTTGAAATGAAAGAGCCATTTGCCACGTTTTCAACTGGCGTAACCGAAGAATCCGAGGCGCTGGAAGATTCGACGGTTTGGGATGTCAAGCTCGAAGTCGCCGCAACAAACAACCTGTGGATTAAAAACTCTGAGGCTGATATGGAACTGAAAGGCGATGTGTTAATCAGTAGAGAAAAAGGCATCTATAACACTCTCGGTCAGCTTGATGTAATACGAGGTAATTTCTTTCTCTGGAACCTGAAATTTTCCGTAGATAGAGGCGAGATGATTTTTAATAATATTTCAGATGTTGATCCGGAGATTAATTTCGATGTGAGAACCAGAATCAGGGGAAGTTCCGAGTCGGGAGCGACTCCCGATTATTCAAATTTTAACCTTCGTATATCCGGGACATTGACCAAACCCGAGATTAGAACCGCGGAGGGTTCAGAATATTCGGATGAGGATATGCTGTCTATCCTTTTATCGAATACGGTCGAGGATATGCTGTCGATTCTTGTGTCAAACTCAGGAACTGAAAGTGACGAATCACCCAGTCTGGCGGATAACCTGATTAAGAACACAGGCGGTTATTTACTGCAGTTCTATAATCCCATCGAGGAGTCCGGCGTAATCGATGAGTTCGATATAAATCCGTACGACCAGGAGGGAGAGATCAGAACAACCAGGATTTCGGTGGCTAAGTATATCTCGCCAAAACTGTATTTGCGCTACTCCCAACGCTTATCACAGGAAGCCGGCCAGACTTTCGGGATTGAGTATTTCTTTAATGATAATATATCATTCGAGGGAAAACAGGGAACCAAAAACGAGGGTGTTTCCTTAGATTTAAAATTCAGATATGAATTCTAAGATTATTACAGTTATCACTATGGTGATGATTTTATTGTCACCGGTTGAGGCAAAAAAGTTTTCCTTTAAGCGTCAGGTTATCAAAAAAGTTGAAATAATCGGCAATAAGACCTTTTCAGACAGTAAACTTAAAGACCAGCTTATGACCAAATCCAACCGCCTCCTGAATATCTTCAAGAAGCGAAGATTATCGCGGACAAACCTGAAACTCGATGAAAAACAGCTGAAAAGATTCTATGGCCAGAATGGTTTTCTTTTTACCGAGGTTGAAACAATAGTTGATTATTATACGATGGATTCATCCAGGGCAATTGTTATTTTCAATATAAAAGAGGGCGCCAGAGTTAATGTTGCATCACTTCGGTTTTCCGGAGGACTGCCTGACCTTAATAAGGGATTAAATAAATTTGCCAAAAAAATTAAAGAAGGTAAGTCCGCCAACCATGATGCTGTTTTGGCTACCGGTTTCAAAATCAGGGATTACTATGCCGATAATGGCTACCCTTTTGTCAGCGTTCGCCCTCAGTATGAATTTTCAGATGATTCATCGGAGGTGATGATAAGCTTTGCTATTGCCGAAAGCTGTTTTGTTTATAATGGCGATATTACAATTATCCAGGAAGGTGAAACTAAAACCAGCGAGCATATCTTCCGCAGGGAACTGCTTGTAAAAACGGGCGAGCCCTACAGCCGGAAATTGAACATTGAAAGCCAGCAAAGACTATATTCAACCGGCCTTCTAAAATTTGTAAGCTTGAAAAGGTCCGGAAATCCAAATTACTATAGATCAGACTCAGCGGTTACAAATCTGAGATTGATTATTACCGGAAGGAATCCGAACTTCATCAATTTCCGGCTGGGCATCGGCCAGGATGAGGACTTCAATTCGGTCTTTCAACCATCGATAAGCTGGGGTAATCGAAACCTCTGGGGAACCGGTAGAAAATTGACAATGTCTATTAAAAACAGTTTCCAGCTTGCCAAAAAAGACGAAGAAGAAGAAAGGGCAATAAAGATAGGCGACCTGTTCTCCGATTTGGAGTTTAAGCCTGTAAAACATGCGATCGAAATCAACTACATTGAACCCTGGTTTATAGGTTATCGTATGCCTTTGAGCTTAGTTGCTGTTTATGAACCGCATAACAAAAACCCGATCATTAATAAATTTTATGACAGGCTATCAGGCGAAGCGTCACTGGCAAGAGAAATCGACAGGTATACCAGCCTGAGGTTTTCAGCCAGGGTAGAGTTTGTTGATATCCATGATGTAAATAAAGAAGAAGAGGCCGATTTCAGATTAGAGGGAGACAACTCGATACGAAGACGGCTTTCTATTGATGGACAAAGGGATACTCGCGATAATATTTTCGTTCCTCAAAAGGGCTCATATTCTTATGCCTCGTTAGACTATGTCGGCCATTATCTGGGTGGCGATTTTAATTACATTAAGGGCGACTTTTACTGGAGCAGATATAGATTTCTGTTCGGTGAAAATATTCTCGCTTCCCGTTTCAGAATTGGGGCGCTCGAAGAACTGGGCGATAAAGGCAATTCCAGTTCTGATGACAGGTTTTTCCTTGGCGGGGCTAAAACTGTTCGCGGCTTTGCCGAAAACGACCTGGGCCCAAAATGGACTTATGACGAATCGCCAACTCTGGATGGTCTTCCCAAAGGCGGAAAATTTATGGTCCTGGGGAACCTTGAGTTAAGAAGGTCGTTGTTCTGGCGAATTGGCGGTTCGGTTTTTGTCGATGCCGGCAATGTGTTCTTTAATATCAAAGATTTCAAACCCTCAAAAATCGTCTCGACAACCGGCCTGGGACTGCAGTTTTTCACACCTGTTGGCCCATTAAGGTTTGAATATGCGTTCATGATGCAAAAAGAGCTTGATCTCGGCTGCGGATCATATCATTTGACTCTATTGTATGCATTCTGATAATCCATATATATAATTTATAATAGGCATAGCAGGTAAAGTAATGGTTTATGCGATTTTTTGATTTATTTAATGTGAAATACAATTTGATCAATAAAGATGAAAATGAAAGCCTTTTCCTGCGTTCAAAAGGATTTTAAAAGTTAAAAGACGTATCCTGAATTAAATGCTCGATTATTCCAATATTCTGCGGAGAAATATTTACCAATTTGAAACCAGAATCATACAATTCGGAACTTGTGGTTTTTCTGCACCAACTGCTTAAGACTTCAAAAGTAATGGTTCTCTTCCCCTCTATCTCCTTTGGTAAAACCATCTTTAACTGGAAAATAGAATTTGTTTTTACGGGGTCTTCGCTGATTAATCTTATCCCGTCCGTGGAAATATCAACCAGACGCCCGGTCTGTTGATGAGTATTTTCATCATAGACTCTCGAATAAAAAAACCTATGCCTTTTTGTGAGTCTTTTTTCCTGAATCATGTTACAACTCCCTTGCATCGGCTTTTTAATTATCCAGGCGCTTTTCTATATATGCTCAATAACTTCTTCATATTGACATACAATCAACTAAGCTTACCTGTTTATGTTATCGGAGTAATATTTAAAAAGTAAATCTGCAATCTTAATTGAGGATAAAAACAGATGCAATAAATTGATTGTCAATTGAGTTGGTCAGAGCGGCTTTGAAAAGTCTGGTTTTTGAAGACCAAAAATAAGTGATTATATCAAAACGATTATATTAGAAAAATCGGGGAAATAAACGACTTAATAGATTCTTAACGGCAAGCCCGTTATTTCAACACTTTTTTCAACCAAACTGCAATATAGTCACCGAGTTTAGGCCAGCTTTCAGGAGAGCGGGGATTGAAATCGCTATCATTGAAGATTTTTTTCTTTTTATATTCTGATGAGCAATTTTTATAAAGCCATTTTCCGTTATTCAGGTCATCCTCGATATTTTCATTAGCTATAATCAGAACAGGTAGATCGTTAACATTTTTAATATCATCGTTAATAGCGACGCCTCGATAAATTACTTGCGGCGACAGTAAAATTAAAAAATCTGTTTGCGATTGTTTAATAGCTGTTTTCACCGCATAAACAGCGCCGCTTCGGGCGCCAATTATACCGCATTTTAAGGAATCCACGCCCTCTAAGGATTTCAAATAATCGAACGCATAAACAATATCATTTATAATATCAAGGTAATCATTCCGCTTGAACTGACTATAATTGAGCGTATCTGTAGTGCTATCGTCTGCTTTATTTTTTAATATTGATTCGCCATGACCCCGGATATCAATTGCCAGCGCTTTTGATATTCCCCCATCGGCCAAATATTTTACCAATGGTTCCCAGTCGCCTCGGTTACGACCATGATTATGTAATGCCAAAATACCCGGGCCGTAATCCTCACTTAAGGTGATAATATCAGCTGCAATTATAAAGCCATCATCGGTTTTTATATCAGCGGTCTGTTTAAGATAGTTTTGAGCATTTGCAGAGCAAAAGAAGGCTGTGATAAACACAGCGCCTGCCAGCAATACTATTTTCATAACTTTTCACTTATCCGGTTTAAGCTTAACATTAACCGATTCAATTTTTTCTTTTTCAGTAAAAATCCGTTTCTTCTCTGTTTTGTACCCCTTGGCCTTGATAATGATCGTATGCCGCCCCGGTGACAGCTTAACCGGCGGTCCGCCTGTTTTTCCATATTCTCTGGCATCTACAGAAAATGTCGCCGGCGGAATCGAAACAATCTTTAACTGGCCATATTCCGTAATATTCTGGTTCGGATAATTATACATTCCGGAGGTTTTAGACGCCACATTTTTTTTGCTTTTAACGCCGGTTTTCAGTTTTTTCTGAGGAGTTTTTTGACTAACGGATGAAGGCTCGCTTACTTTCCCATTTGAACTAACCCCCGAAGGCGTAGTTGGTCGTTCCGCCGGAGGTAATGGCACCGTTGCAATATTCTCGTCTGCAATATTATTAATATCCGTCCCAGGGGTTCCTTTGTCGTGTCCGTTCCCAATAGCGAAAATTAAAAGTAATATCGATACTATAGCGACTGTACAGGCAGAAACCAGTATCCGTAAACGAAGTTTTTTTATTTTCGAGGGCTCATTATCGCTGAAGCCGACTTGATTTAATTTAAGCCTATCAAGATTTTCCTTGGCCAGTTTATTATTTTTATCGAAACGTAAGACGTTTTCAAATTCCTTTATTGCGTCATCTAACCGGCCATGGCCGAGATTGACAAGATACAAAGCGGACTCCATATGCTTTGAAATCCTGTCGGTCCTGAGTTTCTCGGTAGTTCGAATTGGATTTTTTAAAAATTCCGAGATGAGTTTTTTGGGAGACGGAATAATAAAGGATTCCAGCAGATTTTCGAGGTCTGAAACGAGTTCTTCCGCATCCTGGTAACGGCTCTCGATATCTTTTTTCATAGCCTTAAAGATAGCATTTTCAATTTCCGGCGTAACGTCGATCCGCAATTGACTTGGAGCGATTACATTGCCCGAGATAATGCTGGTCATTAATTCCTGGTAGGTATCGCCTTTGAACGGTTTTTCACCGGTGATGATTTCATAAAGCACAATCCCCAGCGAGAAGATATCACAGCGGTGGTCAATCGGACGACCGGCCGCTTGTTCAGGCGACATATATGCCGGTGAGCCAATCATCTGGCCGGTTGCCGTAATAGACAAGTCATTATGGTTTTTGGCGATGCCGAAATCGGTGATCATGACCCGACCGTCGCTTGAAAGCATGATATTGGCAGGTTTAATATCCCGGTGAATAAGACCATTGCTGTGGGCATATTTCAATCCTGCCACCACTTCCCGGGCGATTAAAAGGGCAATTTCAAGAGGAAGCCGTTTCATACGGGTCATTATTTCTTTCAGATTCTGCCCGTCAATATATTCCATAGCGATGAAATATTCGTTTTCGTGATGGCCATAATCTATTATGGCTACAATATTTTGATGAGCCAGCTGAGCCGCCTGTTTGGCTTCATTTTCAAACCTGACAACAAAACCCTCATTGAGAGTAAGATGCGGATGCATCAGTTTTATCGCCACCGGCCTGTCTAAGGATAGCTGAACGCCCTTATAAATATTGGCCATGCCGCCGGAGCCGATCAATTTATTCAATTCAAAATTGGTAATTTTTCTTTTATTTGCTTCAATCTTCTTCATATCGCTATCTTAATACCCGCTATGGCTGAAAACAGCCGAATCCTGGCTGTATATACAGACCAGTGTCTGTATTTTTATAGAATCGGCAGGACAAACATTAAAGCTTAGAAATAGATTAAAAGAGTTGAAATCGATTATAAAAAGTGTTCAATCTATACACATAACAATTTGCCGGTTTTTTCAAGATATTTTGCGTTGGCTTGCAACATATTTATACACAGGGGGATAGATTCTTCATAAGGGATGGATAAGCAACAGAATAATTATCGCCGCTATATAATCGATTATCCAGCAATTTCTTATTATTCAAGAATAATCATGTTTCATCGAGCAGAATTAACTTTTTCACCGCTTACAAAGCTAAATTATATCGATGACTGTCTTAAGATATATTAATCAGATTATTTGATCGTTCAGCGACCTTAAAAAACGCTCCGTGTGATAAGCCGTTCTGTCATCACCGACGCTTCGCCAGCATTCAATGTCGCCAATCAACTGGTTAAGTTCATCGGTTGCGTAAACTTCATAAGATAATTCCAGTTCCTGAACTGCGGCGTTGGCGTTTAAAAGATTTTTCCCCAGCCTGACATAAAAATCATTACTTTCCCAGGTAACGCCTTCAAACACTTCCGGCATACACTTTGACATGCCGAAAAGATAATATCTCCCGCTGAATGAAGGTCCGATTACCACATTTTTTTCTTTAAGGAGAATAAAACCGGCTGTAAGCAGAGACATATCAAGCGGTATACAATAAGCGCCGATCATGATTACACGTTTGTATCCATCGTCAAAAACATTTACAAAAGCGCTTGAGATGTTTTCAATCATAGAATTGGAGTTCTGGGGGTAAAGGCTAATATTCCTTGATCGATCTTGTATCGATTTATCTTTCTCCTCATGACAAAATAACTCGATCATACTTTCGAAGCGTTCCCTTGACCGGGAAGGACTGTAGTAAACTGCCACATCGACGTTTGGCAAACTCAAACACAGCGAAAGTGTATCAAAAAACATCGCCCTGCTGAGATATGCAGTCTTCCTTTTTCCCAGGTCGCGCTCTATCGCTTGAAGATCGTCGCTCATGTCCGGATCGTTAGCGATTATTACAATGCATTCAGAACTCATGTTCGGAATTTATAAAACACCTTTTGAAAACGCAATATGATTAGAAGAATATTTTATTTTTCTATGATATTTTTAGTGGAGGCCACGTTTTATATATGAGCGCTCATATAATCTGCAAGTCTTTCGAGCGGGCAGCAGCCGGCAAGTATATTCATCATGCAATCCGTTTCCCAGCAGATAAAGTTCAAATCCTGGGCGCATACGAATTCCATTTTCTTTTGGAATACGACGAGAACAATGTGGCTGTTTTTCTCCAAAACATCCGGATGAATGACAAACAATGAACAAAATTTAAGCTTAGCGTTTTTATCTGAATAGTTGTAGGGCGGCTATTTTACTTTGGCGCACACCGCAGGATTTCAGATGAGTCAAGACTATGGCTTTTGTGTTGGTCTCCAATCCATTGTCGATATAAAAATGAGGTATCTTTTCGTCGAATTTATAAAGTGTTTCATATCCTGGAAATACTATTAAATAAATAACCTGACAAGATATGTTTTTCTTATCTACCTATATAATATCATTTTTTATTTGAAATAAGCAAAATATTACCATTATTGTTCTGTCAGATCGTGCCCGTAAGGGTGTGATCTGACAGAAATTACAACAGTCAGGTCACGCTTCGCTACGACCTGACTGAACTCGAATATGTTGGATTTCAAATAGAATACAGTATAATATTCTTTTATAGAAATTCTAACCAAGTTCCAGCCAGGGGAACAATTCTGAAATTATACCGGACAAATACATCAACGAATCGGTGAATATTAAAAAGCCAACAATGACAAGAAATACCCCGCCAACAATTTCAACCAATCTGAAATGTCTTTTAATTCTGCTCGATATCGATAGGAAAGCATTAAACGCCAAAGCTGTTAATAAAAATGGTAGCGCCAAACCGGCCGAATAAAATGACAACAGCAGTATCCCCCGCCACACCGTCTCTTCGGCGGCGGCCATAGCTAAAATCGTCGCCAGGATCGGACCGATGCAGGGAGTCCAGCCAAAAGCAAAGGCAAACCCGATAAAAAATGAACCTAACATCCCAAGTTGTTTGGAGCCAACATGGAACCGCTTTTCATAATTAAGCCATTTTATCCTAAACAAGCCTATATAATGAAGTCCCAATATTATAATTAAGGCACCGGCGATCTTCCCGATGATGTGCATATAGTTATTTAAAAAGCTCGAGATAAACGTAGCCGATGCCCCCAAAGAAATAAACACTACCGAAAAACCCAGCACAAAAAATAATGAGTTGAAAAATACTCTGTTTATGGCGTTTGATTTTTTGCCTTTAAGCTCATCAATAGAAACACCCGAAATAAATGATAAATAACCCGGTACAATCGGCAAAACACACGGCGAAATAAAAGATAAAATTCCCGCGCCAAATGCCGTAATAAGAGAAATATTGCCCATCTTGACTCCTTAATCTTTCAGTTTACAATACTATAAGTAAACGCCGTTGGTTCCATAAGTCAACGAAAGTTTGAATTTTTATAGTATAATAGATTATACAGGTCTGAATTAGGCTTGTTATAAATAATTTTCAATATGTATAAGTGCGGTCAATTCTTATCCTTAAGAATGGAACTAATAATTTGCATCAACTCGTTCCGGTCGAGATTTTTGACTATTTTTTGAGCCAATCTCTCGGCAATGGCATCCACCACCCAATTTACATCTACTGTTTGACCGGCAGACGGTTTGTCCTGTGTCAGGACATCGGCTTCTTTTTTGAACTGCTCGAGGAATTGACGGTATTTAGTATCATCGGCAGAGTGCATGCTTTCAAGTTTTTGAGAGGGCGCTTCATGATGAACGGTTTTCTTAGCATGGGGCGTTTCCTTGTCGCCTGCTGAATCGTCGCCTTCTTTCATACTGCTTACAAACCATTCATAATCTTCTTCTTGATTCTCATTTGACACAGGCACAACCTCGTCGGCCAGGTTGGTAAGACCATACTGGTCTTCCTCGAGGATTAAGCCTGATTCGTCAGTCTCATGTTCTCTGGCGGCAGCTTCTTTTTCAACCTCACCTTTTAAATCGTTCCAATCAAGGTTGAACACTGTTTCATGTTTAGCATCTTTAGTCTCTTTTCTATCTCTGTCGACTATTGACCTGGTTGAGGTTCTTATTTCTTTAGGAGCGACTCTCGGCTTGAGTTTCGGCGCTCCCTTTGTGGATTGATCCACAAGAGTAGAGGTTGTATTTGATATTTTGCTGCCAGCATATTTTTCAACGACTAAAAGCAGTTCCTTTGGTGAGAAAGGTTTTTTGATTTTTGCTCTGGCTCCGGACAACTCAATTTTATCAAGGTAAATATCGTCTTTCTCACCAACTAAAAGCACAACAGGTATACCGCCGGTAGATGGGTCTTCGGAAATTTTCTTGCACAGTTGGATACCATCAATGCCTGGCAGGCTTAAACCGCTCAGAATTAGATCGGGCATCTCTTCCTTAACAAAGTCAATAGCCTGATTGCCATCCGATAAACAGGTCACATCAAAACCCTGCTGCCTGAGAAGCGAATCGGCAACACTGATTATAGTCGGCGAGTTTTCAACTAAAAGGATTTTTTTCATAATTTCTCAGCCTGCTTTGTTAATATAAATCGGCGAAATCGCATTAAATTATAGTTTTTTCTATTTTTCCGAGAGCTTATCGGACGCATCCTCAAGAGTTTTCTTTTCCTGACGAGTCAGTTTATCGTATCCAACCTTATTAATTTTATCAAGGATACGGTCAACTTCTTCCATTAATTTCTGTTCTTTTTGATAGTTTCGAGCCGCTTTCTCCATTTTTTGACGATACATAAATTGGGAAAATTTCGACTTCAACGATTTATCCTGCAGGTTCATTTTCAGATACAGGTAACCCACCAGCAAACCGCCTAAATGAGCAAGATGAGCAATATTTCCCCGACCTCCCTGCATTGACAGGAATAATGTCATAACCGCGAGGAATATTACCAGGTATTTAACCTTAATCGGAAACAAGAAATACAAATATACCAATCTGTTGGGAAACATCAGGGCAAAGGCTACGAGGATACCGTAAATCGCCCCTGAGGCGCCGATTATAGCAATAGTGGAATTTGGTTCTAAGAGTACATTAAAAAGACCGGCGCCGACGCCGCAGATAATATAATATTTTAAAAACTCCCTACTGCCCCAGGCTCTCTCCAAATCCGAACCGAACATCCACAGAATAAACATGTTCATCAAGATGTGCCAGAAACCGCCATGCAGAAACATATAGGTGAATAATTGCCAGATCATCAGCTTGCTCCAGACTAACTTGGGAACCAGTCCGAGATAGCCGGCAATAGCTCCAGTGAGAAAATAGGTCAGGAAGAATACGCCAACATTTAAAATGAGAAGGGCTTTTACAACCGGCGGCATCATTCCACCACGACCGACAAATTGTGGACGATAATAGCTCATTTCCGGTCTTTTCCCTCTCTATAGATACGCCATTTAATATTCAATTTGCAGCTTTTTTTCAACATGGCCGCAATTGAGCAATACTTCTCAAGAGAAAGGTTTAACGCCCATTGGACGTCATCATCGGTAATGTCGGGACTCCATAATAAATACTCCATAGTTATTTTCTTGAAAACATGAGGATGAGTCGAGGTCCGTTCGCCATACAAGTTAATTTTTAAGTTCTGAAGGTTTCGTTTTTTCTTTTTCAGGATGGTAACAAGGTCCATCCCGGTACAGCCGCCCAGAGCGGATAACATTGTTTCCATTGGTCTGGGACCTTCATCGTTGCCGCCATGCTCCGATGAGGCATCCAATTCAATCCGGTGATTTGATCCGGTATGTGAAATAAACTTAAGTCCCTTAGTCCATTGAAGTTCCGCATCGACATTCTTAGGTATTTTAATATAAGGTCTAATCATTCATCATACTCCCGCTCTATTATATAATATATACAATCGGCAATATATCGGCAAGCTTTTCTAATATCCTAAAATAAAAAATTTATAATGATAAAAAAAACCGCCAGGTTTGAACGATTGAATTTCATATTGACAATTTATTTTCACGCAGTTAATTAATGGCGCTTTTAACTGGCCTGCGATTTCCTGTGCTCTTTTAACAGGCAACGATCCATCGTCAACAGGTTTTGAAATAGCCGATAGACTGGGATAGGATTTTTCACCCGGTATTTCGTCTTTCGCAGGATTAACAGGGATGATCCTATATCCCTGCTCTTTGAGACAAGAAGCGACATTAAATGAGGCTCTTTCCGGTTTATCAGAAAGCCCAACCACAGCTATCGCTTTGCTGTTGAAAACTGCATCTCTGATAATATTCGAATCCGCAAATCTATTATCGGTTATTACGCCAGAGCCTTTTCAACGTGCTTAACCAGGTCTTTTTTGGGAACGGCTCCTATTATCTGCGAAGCGACTTTGCCTTCTTTAAAGATCATCACCGTAGGAATAGAGAGGATTCTATATTGTTGGGCAATTGAACCATAAGCGTCAACATCGAGCTTGGCAACTTTTAGTTTACCGTTGTATTCAGAAGCCAATTCCTTAACAATAGGGGCAATCATGTGGCAGGGAGCACACCATTCAGCCCAGAAATCGATCAGGACAGGCACGTCAGATTTAAGAACCTCCGTCTCAAAATTCTGATCAGTTATTTGCAGTAAATCAGACATCAATTCCTCCTATTGAGATAAATTCTTATTTTCATTAAAAACATTAACAATTTGTACATCGCTTTTGTTCCTATGGCAATTTATTTTTGAGGCTTGTTTACTTTTCTTTCAATATCACGCAGCCGCTGGATATAATCGGGCAAACGGTTTAGAATTGATTCGATACGGTGAGCCAGTTTGACATCTCTTGCTGGCGTGCCGAATATGACCGACCCAGGCGGTACATCACCGGGTATTCCCGATTGAGCCTGAACAATCGATCCGTCTCCGACTGTCAGATGACCAGCCACCCCAACCTGTCCCGCTAAGATGACATTTCTGCCAAGAGTCGTTGTACCGGCCAACCCAACCTGCGCACACAGTATCGAACCCGGACCAATCTGGCAGTTATGCGCTATCTGTACAAGGTTGTCGATTATTGTGCCGGTACCGATGCAAGTTTCGCCAATAGTGGCCCGATCTATAGTAGCGCCGGCTCCAATTTCAACATCATCCTCGATTATAACTGTCCCCGCCTGCGGTATCTTAATAAAACCGTCTTTACCCTTAGCATAGCCGAAACCATCGGAACCGATGACAGCGCTGGCATAGACTGCAACCCGGTCGCCGATAATGACGTCATGCATAATTACAGCATTAGGATAGATGAAGCAATCGTTGCCGATGATACTTTTTTCACCAATATATACGCCAGGATGAATTACACAATTATTACCGATTTTTGCTCTTTCACCAATTGTAACATTATGCCCGACATAGACATTTTCCCCAGCCTCAGCGGTTTCTGGTATTACGGCAGAAGCCATTATTCCAGGTTTTGGGCGATAGTGGTCGGTATGAAAAAGCCTCATTGCCAGGCCAAATCCCAGGTATGGATCGGTCATTACCAACAGGCTGTGTTTATCTGATTCTATTCCTGGAGGAACGATTACGGCCGGACAGATACAATCGGCAAGCTTCTTTCTAAATTTTTTTGAGGTAATAAACGTTAATGTTCCCGCCTGCGGGTTATCGATTGTAGACAGCCCGGAGATGGTCTGATCCTGACCGACAAGCTTGGCTCCGATTTTTTCAGCGATCTCGGATAGTCTAAATTCCATTATTCTTCGGCTTCTAATTCAGCCAGAATCTCATCTGTCAGGTCGAGGCTTTTTTTGGCATAAGCAATATTAACGGTACCGGCATCCAATATTATGCCATAATTGTTTTCGATAGCGATTCTTTCGACAATAACCAGTATCTTATCGCGAACCGGCTTAGACAGTTCGGCCATCCGACGCTCGGCCTTACCATCCGGACCAAATGTGGCATTTAGAAACTGGTTTAATGTATCCTGTTTGGCTGCCAGATATTGTTCCTTTTCTCTCTTTTTCTCGGCAGACAATATCAATGATTGACTTTCCAACTCTGTGATAAGTTCATCGATCTCCTGTTTCATCTGTTCGCCTTGAGTATTCCACGTTTCGATTTCCTTTTCAAATCTTGCCTGCGCATCCTGATATTCCTGGTATTCGGTGAAAATTCTCTGAGAGTCGATATAGCCGATTTTTACATCATCGGCCATAACAACTGCAGCCATAAGAACCATCAGTCCACTGATAATGATCTTTTTCATATAATATCTCCTTTAAAAACCCCGCCCTATTTGAAAGTGCGGTTTTAAACTTCCTTTATCTTTTCCCTGTAATGGTATACCGAAATCAAAGCCGATAACGCCAATCATTGGCGCAACGACTCTGAAACCGAACCCTGCAGATTTGAAAAAATTTCTATAGAAATTATCTCTTAATTCATCGCCAGTTCTATAAGCATTACCGGCATCGGCGAATAATAACGTATAAAGCTGTTGTTCTACAATCGGAATGGTCAATTCCAGATTGTAAATCACCTCGCTCCGACCGCCTATAAATCCCCCCGATGCAGTAGTGGGTCCGAGCCGGGAATCATCATAACCTCTCACAATACCATCCGGATCAGTGCCGCCGGGAGTAAACCGCTCCGAGTAGGGCACGCCCTCGTCCGAATCAGCGCCGCCAATGCCTGCCATCAAACCCCATTTCCCCCTCAAAGAGAAGGTAAATTTCCAGAAAGGCGTATAATAATATTCTGCGCTGACAATCTGTTTCCAGTAATCCCAGCTTCCGCCAAGAAAAGTGCCGCCCAACTCTCCCGACCAGTAAACAAGGGTACCCATAGTGGCAAACATGGCCACGTCCCTTGAGTCTCTTTCGACAGTTAAACCCAGAACGGATGACCTCTGGGGCCAGTCGGTTTTATCAACGCTGTATGGATCATCCGCATGATCTCTTTTATAACTCTCGCTTACTGAATAGTATTTCAACTCTTCCAGCCGGTAACTTGAAAAGATCTTAAAATAGTTATCCGGCCAGCGCAGTCTGCGGCCGACCCTTATACTTCCGCCGCGCCTCCCCTCTGTAAACCAGTCATACCAATCTCTTTCCTGAATATAAATACTGAGACCGAGCGATGTAGGCGTATCCATTAACCAGGGTTCGAAGTAGCTTATGCTAAAAGTATTGCGCCGTTTGCCGAAATCGGCATCGAATGTAAGCGTCTGGCCGCCGCCCAGAAAGTTGGGCCAGCCCATACCAAAAGTACCAACAAGCTTATCCCTGGCTGAATAGCCCGCCCCCACATTAAACTGCCCCGTAGGTTTTTCCTCGACTTTAATTATGAGGTCAATATCGCCGTTTTCGAGAATTGTCCAGTCAGGCGTAACGTTGGCGAAGAAATTAAGCATCATAACATCACGAAGAGAACGACCCAGAATCGATCTTTTGAAAATTTTATCGGGTTTAATTCTCAATTCACGCCTGATTACTTTATCTTTGGTCTTGGTATTGCCCGCTATATGAATCATCCTGATACTGACAGGCTGGTTTTCAGTGATCGTAAAATGCACATCGAGTTTGTCATCACGGGGAGTTTTGTTTTCATCAACCTGGATATACCAGTAACCTTCATCCTGGTATATTTCGTAAAGTTTGAAAAGCATGTCGTCATATTTTTCCTGGTTATATTTTTGCTCTTCCTTTACGCTAAAAATCAAGCCGATTTTCTTATCATCAAAAATACTGTTGCCTTCCCAGGTGAATTTGCCGAAATAATATCGCCGACCCTCGTTGATATAAATTTTAATAAACAGATCAGGACCGGCCACATAGGTCGTACCGGTTTTGGCGGAATATCCGATATTTTTCCTGTCAATATACAGCAAAGAATCCGAGGCTATTACGGCATCAATAAAACCTTCTTTTTTATAGAAATCGATTATTTTCTGCTTGTCTTCCCGATACTTTTCTCTTTCGAATGAACCGCTTCTGAAAAAAGATTTTTTCTTGGTGGACATTTTCGAACGCAGTTTACCGTCATCGAAAATCTTGTTGCCAACGAATGAAATACCCCTGACTTTGACTTTTTCCCCTTCCTTTATATTGAATGTGAGGATAACTTTTTCGGAATCTTTCTTGTCGGGAAGAATCCTGGATTCTATTTGAGCTTTTAGATATCCTTTTTCCTCATAAAGACTTTTAATTCGTTCGACATTACTCTTGACAGTTCCCGGTGAAACGATCCGTCCCTCGTTGATAGTAATTTCTTTTTTAAGGGTTTTATCTTTTACCTTCTTATTGCCATCGAAGTTGATTTTAGATATTCTTGGATAGGGCTCAACTCTGATCGTAAGACCTACGCCGCCAGGAGTCTTTTCAGCATAAATGGCAACATCAGAAAATATGCCCAGTGCATAAATTTTTTTAATGCTGTCCTGAATCTTACCGGCGGTAAGAATCTCTCCCGGAATTAAACCGGAACTGTTAAATACCAGAAAACTGTCGGCCGCGGTCGTTTCTGAAAGCTTCACCGATGTTATTGTCTGGCCGATATAATCATTTACATCGGCAACGGCGGCAGTCGAAAGGATAAGTACAACAAATATAAGAACAATCACTCTGCTCATGTTTATGCCGATATGCTTAATATTTTCACCTCTGTATAATTCTGACTATGACCGGTTCTTTTGCGATATTTTCTCCGTTTTTTGAATTTTAAAACGGTTATCTTGTCAAATTTTCCATGAGCCAGGACCTCAGCCTCGACTTTAGCGCCCTCAATATAAGGTTTACCTACAATAAACTTATCAGAGCCGCTAATCAGCATAACCTTATCGAAAATGAACTTCTGTTTGATTTCCATATCGAGTTTTGGCGCCTTGATTACAGTTTTTTCCTCTATCGGGAACTGCATCCCACCAGTTTCAATTATCGCCCGCATCAAATTCTCCTTCTGTTAGAACATAATATATACAAATAAAATCGGCCATCGGTCAAGGCCTTTACTTCAATTCAGAATTTTTAACACATTAACAGTAAAAATGTTGCTTTATTTTTTCAACTCCCGATCAAAATATATGTTCTTTCCCGTGGCAGATAGAGGTATCCCCATGACAATATCCCAATCAACAAATCCAGCGCTTCTGGCGGCAACGCCGACCCGGTACATAATTCGATTATCAACGTTCAACATCTGGGCAGTCTTTACCGCGGAACCAAGGGCTATCCCAAAATCGAGTTGACGAAACGCACAGATGGGACCATTAAAATCTGCTCCTGTTTTCGGCGCTTTTTCCAAATCAGCGCAGGTAGGAAAACCGCAGGCGCTGCAGTTAAGCCCGAGTGTGGTCGCATCTTTTAAGCCTATAAGCGCTACTACGGGCGAGTTTTTTATATTATTTGAATCACGGTCAAAATTATGTTTGCCGGATTTTTTGCCAAATGTCAAAAGGGCTTCAGCCAGCCTTGGAATTCCGTCGCCGGAAAGAGTTAAGAATTTAACATAATCCTCTCCCCGCGATTTAGGGGCCGTTCGAGCCGCCAGTTCCATCAAACGCGCCACTTCCAGCAAATGCGGCGTATAATCATTTACAGGCATGAATTCTCCTTAAATTCTATATTCTTCGGTTACATCTTTTTCTTTTTCTGCATCGATTATATGAAATTCTTCAGGGTGAAGAGCGGTATCTCTTATCAGATCAATAGATATATTATGCCGGTGTTCCAGCTTTTCGATTCGGTTGGAGGAATTGTCGGCCAACAGCGCTATGACCTGGGGTGATGCCACCAGTTGATAATGAGCTCTGCCTCTATCTGCCGAGGCTCTTTTAAACCAACGTTCGATTTTTACGGCAATTGAATGTTTGGATAATACCTGCCCTACACCGGAACATACCGGACATGGGTCGGATAAGGCCTGCACCAGCGAGGGGCGGATGCGTTGACGGGTCATCTCGATCAGTCCCAGATCAGAAATCGATGAAATATAGGTTTGAGATCGGTCATTTTTGAGGGCGTTTTTAAATTCCTCGAAAACCTTGCGACGATGTTCCCTTTTTTCCATATCAATGAAATCGAGAATGAGGATTCCGCCAATATCTCTTAACCTGATCTGTCTGGCGATTTCACGGGCCGCTTCGATATTAGTTTCAAAAATAGTATGTTCGATTTTCGACTTGCCTTTAAAACGACCGGTATTGACATCAACTGTAACCAAAGCCTCGGTCTGGTCTATGACAATATAGCCGCCCTTTTTGAGCCAGACTTTGCGGCTGAACATCTTCTCAATTTCGGGTTCGATATTATGATAATCAAAAAGCGGTTTATCGCCGGTATATAATTCCACCTGCTTTTTTAACTGCAGAGCCATCTCTCGTAGGTACGACAAAAATTTCTTATATTCCTTTTTCGAATCGATAACAACTTTATTAACATCCGGAGTAAACAAGTCCCTTATTATACCGGTAGTCATTTCTATATCTTTATGAACCAGATTGGGCGCCTTGACGCTATCGACCTGTTTTTTCATCTTCTTCCATAGTTTTGTTAAAAGCTTAATATCAGCGGCAAAGTCCTTCTTATCCTTGCCTTCGGCAACCGTTCGTATTATCATGCCGAAATTTTCCGGGAGGAAGTCGGCGGCAATTTTACGCAAGCGCTTTTTTTCGGCCCATGAGGAAATTTTCCTGGAAACTCCTATATGGCGAGCGCCCGGAATAAGCACTATATATCTTCCCGGCAAAGAAATTTCTGTAGTGACTCTCGAGCCTTTAGTGGCAATTGGTTCTTTGATAACCTGGACCAGCAGTTCCTGGTCTTTCTTAAGAACATCAGTGATGGAAGTGTGTCTGCCATGTTTTAGACGGGAGGGCATTTCCAGCCCATCGGCATCAAAGAAATCAAGATCAGACAGGATGCTCGACTCACCCTTGCGATCAGACATATCGGAAAAGTGCAAAAAGCCGGCCTTTTCAAGACCGAAATCTACAAAAGCCGCTTGAATGCCGGGTAAAACAGAGGTTACCCGCCCCTTATATATATCGCCCACCAGCCTTTCATTTTCAGGTCGCTCAATAAATAATTCGACCAGCTTGCCGTCTTCCCTGATGGCTATTCGGGTTTCATATTCTGTTACGTTTACAAATATTTCTTTTAACTGCTTGCCGTTAGCTTGGGAACCGGCTTCCAACTTTAACATAATACCCTCTAATATACTCAGCCGAGCTCATTATCTTTTTGCCCTGGGGCTTTAGGTTTTTTATAAATAATGCATTCTGTCCGCAGACAATCGTAAAACCCTTTTTAGGGTTCGATTCTATTATTGTGCCTGGTAAGTAATTGGCTTTCTTATTAATTACTTCCGCTTTCAAAATAATTATCTTTTTCGAATCTGAAAAAGTAAAGGCTCCGGGATATGGCGATAATCCCCTGATAAGGTTTCTGATTGTCTCAGCCGGCTGGTTCCAATCGATCAGCCCGGTTTCTGTAGTCAGCTTCGGCGCTTTTGTCGCCATAATATGACTTTGCGGTTGCGGCTTAAGACTGCCATCTTCAATGCCATCGATGGTTTCAAGTAAAAGCTCCGCGCCTGAAACCATCATTTTGTCGTGCAGGCTCCCGAAATCATCATCGGCGGCAATTTCAACCTCCCGCTTAAGAAGAATATCGCCGGTATCGACTTTTTTGCTTAAAAAGAACGTTGTTAAACCTGTTTTTATTTCACCGTTAATCAAAGCCCAGTTTATAGGAGCCGCTCCCCTGTATTTCGGTAAAAGTGATGCATGAAGATTAATTGAACCATAACGGGGCAAATCATAGACGATCTCCGGCAAAATTCTGAAAGCCACAACAGCGATTAAATCCGGGTTATATCTTTTCAATTCTATTATAAATTCATCATCTTTGAGATCCACCGGCTGTAGTGCCGGCAATCCCATGTTCAGGGCTTTTTGCTTTATAGCGGTTGGACTTACCTTACGCCCTCGTCCCCGTGGTTTATCTGGCGATGTTACAACTGCAAGAACTTCATGCTTTGAGGAATACAAAAGCTCTAACGAGCAGACTGCAAATTCAGGAGTTCCCATAAATACAAGACGCATTAAAGCCGTTCACCGTTTTTGATCTTCTTCAATTTGCCCTTTATTAATCCGCGCTTCAATTTTGATAAATAATCAATAAACAGCTTGCCATCCAGATGATCGATTTCATGAATCAGGACCCTGGCCACAAGTCCATTGCCCTCGAGAGTGATTTCCTGGCCGTCTCTATCAAGACCGACAACGGTTGCTTTCTCCGGCCTTTCCACTTCAAGAAAAAGCCCGGGAAACGATAAACATCCTTCCTCGCCGGTAACAGAATCGGTAACCTCGACTATCTCGGGATTGATAATCACAACCGGTTCTTTGATAACATCGAAATATGACAGATCAATGGCGAAAAAACGTTTATTTACTCCGACCTGGTTGGCTGCCAATCCCAGACCCTTTCCCTGCCTCATAGCGAGCAAGGTAGAATCCAGCAACTCAACCAACTCACCATCAATGTTGTCGACTTTTTTCGATGTTTGGCGAAGAATTTTCTCGCCATACATTTTTATCGGCAAAATTTTCGATATAATCTTAATTCACCTTACCCGCAATTGAGCTTTTAAGAAATTCGATCTTTAAATTATCGCCGAATTTTAACACTATTTTGTTCTCTTTGTCATCGATACCCCAGATAACTCCGAACATCCCGCTGTTGGTGACAACTTTATCGCCTTTTTTAAGTGACGATAACATTGCCTGAAGTTTTTTCTGCTTTTTCTGCTGCGGCCGAATCATAAAAAAGTAAAAAATTAAAAATATCAGGATAAACGGGAACAGAGTAATCAACGGATTACCGCCGCCGCCGCCGGGTTGAGACATTGCTAAAAACTGCATTTAAATCACCTTTCTTCTTAAATTTTCATCTAAGGCATAGATTATAACTTAGCCTATGATATAAAACAAGGTTAAATTATCAACATATAATATTCCTATTAAATATAACCTGAAATTGTTAAAAAAGTTTGAAATATAAGTAATTAAATTACAGAAACTATATTAAAAAGACAAATATCTCTACATTTGCCTTGCTTTGATTATTCGGGCCTGGTGCAATAGATTTCGGCTGTTTATTATTCTCTCAGATCGTGGCCATAAGGATGTGATCTGACAGAAATTACAACAGTCAGGTCACGCTTCGCTACGGCCAGACTGAACTCGAATATGTTGGATTATAAATAGAATACAGTATAACTTTACAACAATGCAGACACCTATTGAAAAAGGCTTTCCGTTCCGGAAGCTAACTCTTTATGCATATTCTCACAAAAATTCTGATACCTGTTTTCTTCAATCGCTTTGCGGATGTCTTTCATAAGCTGGAAGTAAAAATAGAGATTATGAGCGGTTGTCAGCCGCAATCCCAAAATCTCGCCGACCGACAGCATGTGACGAATATAAGCGCGGGAATATTTCAAGCACGCCGGACAGCCGCACTCGGGATCGATTGGCCGGAAATCCTCGGCATAGGTCGCCGCTTTGACGGTCATCTTGCCTTTACGGGTGAAGATTGTCCCGTTGCGGGCGTTACGGGTAGGCATCACGCAGTCAAAACTATCCATACCGTAATAGACGGCATCGAGGATATCCTCCGGAGCGCCAACACCCAGCAAGTGACGCGGCTTCTGCTCCGGCAACAGCGGCGCCAGATGGTCCAATATTCTGATTAAATCTTCTCTGGGCTCCCCTACCGACAGGCCCCCAATAGCCAAGCCGGGAAAATCCACCCCGACTACATCCTCCAAACATCTCTCCCGGAGGTCCTCATAAATCGATCCCTGGACTATGCCGTATAATGCCTGGCTGCTATTGTTTTCCTGCCACTTTTCTTTGGCCCTTTTAAGCCAGGCCAGCGTTCTATTGGCGTCTTTTTCAGCCTTACGATATTCAGCCGGATATTCAGTACAGACATCCAGCGGCATAATGATATCGGCGCCGAGCTTGCGTTGTATTTCGATTACATTTTCAGGTGTAAAAGTATGACGAGAGCCGTCAAGGTGCGATTGGAATTCCACGCCATCATCAGTAATTTTATTCAGCGCTTTGAGTGAAAACACCTGGTAGCCGCCTGAATCGGTCAGCAGCGGTTTATGCCAGCCGCTGAATTCATGCAGACCGCCCGCCCTGGCGACAAGGTCGGCGCCGGGACGAAGGTATAAATGATATGTGTTGCCCAGGATAATCTCGGCGCCAAGATTTTCAAGGTCATCGGGAGACTGCGTTTTCACTGTGCCAAGAGTGCCGACCGGTATAAACACCGGAGTCTGTACCTCGCCATGAGCAGTTTTTATAATCCCCCGCCTGGCAAAACCATCAATGGATTGTATCTCGAAACTAAATGATGTTATTTCTTCCCCCGGGTGAATCCATACAGGCCATGAACTTTCGACAAACCGGACCAGTACTGACGGGCATTCGTGCAGTAAATCAGCGGATCTACTTTTTTAACATCCAATCGACCATCAGAATCAAGGACAGCTTCATCAACATGAGCGGCTATAATTTCTGCGATAAAAATATGATGAGAACCAAGGTTCAAAGTCTCCTTCACCCGGCACTCTAAGTTTATTGGCGACTCTTTAATAAGCGGCGACCTGACTTTTTCAGCGGGTTCCGGAGTCAGACCGGTTTCCTTGAATTTGTCATAATCCTTGCCGGAATGGTTGCCGCAAAAATCGGTTTGTTCAACCATATTCCCACCCGTCATATTGACAACAAATTCACCGATTTGCTTGATTAAGTTAAATGAAAAACGATTTTCCCTGACAGCGATAGACAGCATAGGCGGTTCTGCGCAGACAATTCCGCACCATGCGATCGTTATGATGTTCGGATTATTGTTATACTCGCCGCAGGTAACCAGCGTTGCCGGTAAAGGGATTAGCATTGTGGCAGGTTTTTTTGATTTCTTTGCCATTTATTCCTCTCCTGATTCATCTTTAAAATATATGAAGCGTTCCAGCAGTTTCACATAATTTGACCAGCGTTGGCCGGGTTGTCTTATTTTCGCTTTTACTTTCATAATTCCTCCGACACGGGCATCCAGAAGATCGATTATATAAAGTACATTTGCCTCAAGAGTCTGGGGCAGCGCCGGCGTCGCCTGTTCGTATGTTCCCTGATGAGACAAGACCAGGTGCCGAATCAGCCTCGCCTTTTCGTCAGGGAATTCATCCAGACCGGTTATCACATCGGAGATTATCCTGTCAGCAATGATTATATGACCAATCAACCGGCCATCGTCTGTATAATCGAAAAAGTTATCCATAGAATAGGTGTCCGCTTTGCCGATATCATGAAGCAGAGCGCCGGTAACCAGCAGATCCTCGTCAAGGTCATCATAAATCTTGCAAGCCATCCGGCACAGGCTGGCTACATTTAATGTATGTTCGGCAAGCCCGCCAATATAAGAGTGATGCCAGAGCTTGGCGGCAGGCGCAAGGCTGAACTTCCGTTTGAATTTTTCGTCGCTGAAAACATCCCTCAAGAGACTTTTATAATGAACGTCCTGAACAACCTCGATAATCTCGTTGATTTCAGCCATCATCTTCTGGGGCTCACGCGGTCCCGAGGGCAAAAAATCAGCCGGATCGTAGCCATCGATTTTCACGGGCTGCATCGATGCTATATTTATCTGTGGCGCATCCTTGTAGGTCACTACCGCGCCCCGGACTAACAATATGCTGCCGGCAGAAATATTCTGGATGTATTCCTCGGCGCCCTCCCAGCAAACGCCGTTAATACGGCCGGTTTTATCGCCAAATTCAAGGCTTAAGTACTTACGTCCATTATACTCTTTGACCTCGATTTTACGCAGTGCAAAGTTTTCGCAGACATCCTGGCCGGGCTGAAGCTGATTTATCCAGATTTGTTTCAAAGAAATCACTCCTGGTGCTTAAATAAAATTTTCAACCTTGTAAAATAGTTAAATTTAGGCCGATGTAAACATTTATTTTAGCAGCTCGTATAATACAAATAAAGGCCTTGTCTTAGACTAAACCTTCAGATATAATTGCAAAAGATGAAAATACTCTGGAAATACATTTTCAAGGAACTTTTCGGGCCGTTTTTATTCGGTCTGGCGGTTATCACATTTGTGTTGCTGATGGATTATATCCTGGACGTGCTGGATAAGATTATCAGCAAGGGACTCGCTATACCCGTTGTTCTCGAGGTCTTCGCTTTAAGCTTAGCCTGGATGCTGGCATTATCCATACCTATGGCCGTTCTTATCGCCGCCTTGATGGGCTATGGCAGGATGTCGTCCGACAGCGAAGTTATCGCATTCAAGTCCTGCGGCATATCGCTTATAAATATGATGATACCCGGTTTGATAATGGGTTTTATACTGGCGGTGTTCTTAGTCTGGTTTAACGACAGAGTACTGCCCGAATCTAATCATAGGGCCAGGATGTTGATGTCGGATATAACACGCAAGAAGCCAACCTGGAGCCTCGAGGAAAATATCTTTTTGGACTATTTTAAAGGTTATCACATCTTAGCCAAATCAGTGAACAGCGAAACCTCCAAGATTGGCGATATCACAATCTTAGAACACAAAAATCCCAATGCGCCTCGAACTATCACTGCCGAAGACGGCGAAATCGAGTTTTCGGAAGATGGTTCAATACTGATTATGAATCTATACAACGGTGAGATGCACGAGCCCGATCCGGAAAATCCAAATCGCTATAGGCGCGTTAACTTCAAAAAACAGACATTGATTATCGAGGGTTCCTCCACCGAGCTGGTGCGTTCCACTTCTGGTTCCCGCGGCGACAGGGAAATGCCGATTAAAATGATGATAGACAAAAATAAAAAATATCATGAAAAAATTAAGTCCTCCCAGGCAAAAATCGACAGTTTAGTCAAACTGAAATTGAACAGTTTATTGAGCATTCCTCAAGAGAAAAAAGAACTTGCCCGGATAAAAATAAAAAGACCTTCAATGAAGAATGCCTCAAAATGGACAAAAGATTTACTGAGCATAGTCGATTTTGAAAGCAAGAATATCAGAACATATAAAAGACAGATCAATTCCAGAAACGTGGAAATTCATAAGAAATTTTCTATTCCCGTGGCCTGTATCGCGTTTATTCTTATTGGCGCGCCCCTGGGAGTAATGACAAGAAAAGGAGGAATGGCTACCAGCGTAGGTCTATCGCTGCTCTTTTTTATCATCTACTGGGCATTTTTAATCGGCGGCGAGGAGTTGGCCGACCGGATGTATATTTCCGGGGCAATGGCGATGTGGCTGCCCAATATAATTATTGGCGGAGCAGGAATAATACTTACTTATATCGTGAATAAAAAGACTACGATAGAGGGATTATGGTTTATTTTTAAACCGCTCCCGGGACATAAAAAGTGAAACTCACAGATAAATACATACTGGGAAGATTTTTTAAAATCTTGGGTTTTTCCTTGCTGGCATTTGTCCTGGTAGTGATAATTGTAGATATAATCGAAAACATCGATAAATTTATTGACCATGATACGCCGCTAAATCTGATCGCCCTCTATTATGTTTATTACATCCCGTTTATTATTATTCTGGCATTGCCGGTGGCCACCTTGCTGTCGACCATGTTTACAGTGGGTTCGCTGGCGAGATATAATGAACTGGTGGTCATGAAAGCAACCGGTCTGTCTCTCTATCGCCTTTCGCTTCCCATATTGACTGCCGGGTTTGTTATTTCGATTACCGCAATATTTTTTTCAGATTTTGTGATGGTACCGGCTAATCATAAGAAAAACCAAATTAAAAAAGAGCAAATTCTTAAACAAAGTCCCCAGAGGGGCGTCGTACGTAAGAATGTTATCAAGTCGGGTAAAGAGGGCTGGGTCGTGTTTGCGCGAACATATAATGAACGCAAAAAGGAAGGTGATTTTGTTGTTATTGGAAAAATCGAAAACAACAATGTAATTATCGCCGTTAAAGCTCTGAAAATGATCTGGGCAGACTCAAGCTGGGTCTTAACTGAGGCGACCAGGAGAGTTTTTGAAAACGATATTGAAACCGAATTCGCCGTTTACGATACGCTGTTTGGAGATTTTTTGCCTCATACGCCTGAAGTGATGGCTCATCGCATGAAGAAACCGCGCGACACCCGTTTCTTTGAACTTATAGAGACAATAAAACTGAAACAATGGATGGGACAGGATACCGCTAAGGACAAGGTTGAATTGTACCTGAAATTCAGTTTTCCTTTCATTAACTTTATAATAATAGTTTTAGGCATTCCGCTTGCGGCCAATCCCCGCCGCTCAGGAGGTTCGGTTGGTTTTGGGTTGAGTATAATTATCATTTTTATCTATTTCGTTTTGCTAAGAGCCGGGCAGTCCTTAGGTAACAACAATAACCTCCCGCCCATACTGGCAGCCACAATAGGCAATATAATATTTCTACTGGTTGGAACTGCAATGTTCATCAAGGCCAGAAAATAAACTCGATAATTTTCAAAGCGGCAGAAATAGGTTCCCGATGCCGCCTTGATTCAACACATCTCTTGTTTCACTGTAATTTTTAAGAGATATTCCTGAACGCAATGTTTACATCAGGATTAATAACAGCTTTATTTTTCACTGAAGCTATATGGTAGAGAAAGTTATAGATCTTTAAAAGATCGTATGAAGTTATAATATTACGTGATTATAATTTATTAACTTCTGTAGCCAACGGACCTTTGGGACCCTGGATAAAATCGTATTCCACCATCTGTCCCTGAACGAGAGATTTGTACCCCTCATCCTTGATTACTGAATAGTGTACAAATACATCAGTTTCATCATTTTCTCTTTGAATAAAACCGAATCCTTTTTTGTCATTAAACCACTTCACAACACCTGTAGGCATGAAATAATCCTCCTTGAAAATATCATATGTAATTATTGTCGGTAAAAATTCAATTGCCTTAAACAGGTTTTCTTCAAATGATAAAACTGTTCAAAAAAAAACCGCAACTGTTTCAGTTGCGGCAAAATTGTTTCATAATTTTACAACGGTTACGTCCCGATTTCCCAGGATGCCAAGTATTTTTTCTGTTCGGAGGTCAAACGATCGATCTGTACACCCATTGTTTTCAGTTTCAGCCCGGCTATTGCATCGTCAATGACTTTGGGTACCGGGTATACTTTACGTTCCAAGCGCCTGGCGTTTTTTAGAAGATACTGGGCGCCCAGTGCCTGGTTGGCAAAACTCATATCCATTACAGAAGCCGGATGTCCCTCTGCCGCCGCCAGATTAATTAACCGTCCTTCGCCGAGAAGATAAATTTGCTTTTTACCTCGCAGAGTGAACTCCATTACGTTTTCGCGAATAGTCCTTGTCCTGATAGCCATCTTTTGTAAGGAAGTAATATCGATCTCGACATTGAAATGTCCCGAATTGGCAACTATCGCTCCATCTTTCATAAGTTCGAAATGCTTTTTGGCAATTACATTGATGTCGCCGGTTAAAGTAATAAAAATATCACCTATTGTCGCAGCCTTCCTCATCGACATAACCCTGAAGCCATCCATGGTTGCCTCCAGCGCTTTCAATGGATCCACCTCGGTGATTATCACATTAGCGCCCAATCCCTTGGCTTTATTGGCAACGCCGCGACCGCACCAGCCATAACCGGCGACAACAACCGTTGATCCGGCTATAAGAATGTTGGTTGACCGCATGATTCCATCAAGTGTCGATTGACCGGTCCCGTAACGGTTGTCAAAGAAATGCTTTGTGTTAGAATCGTTAACAGCCAGCATCGGGAACAACAGCAGCCCTTTTTTATCCATGCTTCTAAGACGGATTACGCCGGTTGTGGTCTCCTCAGAACCGCCAATAACATTGGCCGCCTGTTTTCTGCGTTTTGTGTGAAGCTGGCTGACTAAGTCGGCGCCGTCATCCATAGTCATTAAAGGATCAGCGTCCAGACAACTATTGATATGCTGATAATAGACTCTGTTGGATTCTGCTTTAATGGCAAACACCGGGATTTTATAATCTTTGACCAGCGAGGCGGCAACGTCATCCTGAGTAGAAAGCGGATTGGAAGCGCACAGATACGGTAATGCCCCGCCCTGCTTAAGAGTGATCATTAAATTGGCGGTTTCAGTGGTAACATGCAAACAGCAAGCGAGCTTGACTCCCTTAAATGGTTTCCTCTTTTTAAAATCTTGACGGATCAGCCTTAAAACCGGCATGAAACGTTCAGCCCATTCGATTCTGAGTTTGCCCTGTGCGGCTAATTTCTTATCTTTGATGTCGTACTTCATCTTCAAGCATCCTTCAATAAATCTTTAACTTTGTTTGTCTTTTCCCAGGTAAAATCCTTATCCTCGCGGCCGAAATGGCCATATGCGGCTGTCTTACGATAAATGGGACGTATTAATTTCAGGTATTTGATAATTCCATTTGGGGTAAGATCGAAATGCTTCTTAACTAGCTGTGTAAGACGCCAATCAGGAACTTTGCCCGAATTACGAGTATTGATTAACACGCTGACCGGTTTGACAACGCCGATCGCATAAGCCAGCTGGACATGACAGACATTCGCTAATTTTGAGGCGACTATATTTTTTGCAATATGACGGGCCATATATGAGGCCGACCGGTCGACCTTTGTGGGGTCCTTACCCGAAAATGCCCCGCCTCCATGCGAAGCAGAACCGCCATAAGTGTCAACTATAATCTTACGTCCTGTCATTCCGGTATCCGACTGGGGTCCGCCGATAACGAACTTCCCTGTTGGATTTACCAGATACTTTGTCTTCTTATCAAGATACCTTTTAGGAATCGCCGCCAGGGCTACTTTCTCGATTATCTCATCTTTTGCTTTATTGGTGATTTGCTTGCCGGTCCTGTTAAGGATATCCTCGGTATGCTGGCAGGAGATTAAAACGGTATCGACTCTTTTAGGTTTGCCATTTTCAAATTCCACAGTAACCTGAGCCTTGCCATCGGGCCCAAGATATGGCAAAATATTTTTCTTTCGAACATGCGCAAGCCTGGCCGTCAGTTTGTGAGACAGCATTATAGGCAAAGGCATGAGTTCCTTGGTCTGGTTACAGGCAAATCCGATCATTAGGCCCTGGTCACCGGCGCCGCCTCTGTTTACGCCCTGGGCAATATCCAGCGATTGCATTCCGATAGCGTTTAATATCGCGCACGTGCTGTAATTAAATCCATATTTCGCGTGAGTGTAGCCGATCCCCTTTATTAGCTCGCGGACTAAAAAAGGAACATCAACATAAATTTTAGTAGTAATTTCACCACCGACTATAACCAGGCCTGCGGTTATAAAAGTCTCGCATGCAACGCGTCCTTTGGGGTCATGCTTTATCACATCGTCCAAAACAGCGTCTGATATCTGGTCACAGACTTTATCGGGATGACCCTCTGTCACCGATTCGGAAGTAAAAAAGATATTATCTTTAGCCATTTATCCTCCGGTTTTAATTCCATACCTTTCCATATAAAGATAAGTTATAAAGCAACGGTCCAATGATAAGCATAATTAAACCAGCGCCTTAATTTATCGTCCCGCAAATGTAGCGCCTAAATATTGATATTGCAAGTTTAAATTTAGATGATAACAATTTTATGAAACATTATAGCCCGCATTATTCACAAATTTTAACATGTGCTTCTTTTGCCAGAGCTGTCGGAAGTAACTTCCGACAGCACAAAAACACTCTGTATTTTTAATGGATTCCTGATATTATTTCTATCATATTATTAGCCAAAGGATTAAAAGCTAATTTTTAATGATAAAATAGATTTTATGAATAATTCGGGATAGGCGGATTTTAAAATCAGTTTTCTATCTCGGAACTATCGCCCAGATTCAGTTTATGATAATGGCCAATATAGCAGGAATTATTGCCGACTAACGACGATTCCAGAAGGCAATGCCTGACTTCGGCCGACGATGAGATTATCGAATCTTTGATAATGCTCGATTCAATAAAAGCGTCATCGGCTACGCTCACATAAGGTCCAATAATTGAATTTATAATTCTGGCTGAGGGAGATATATACACCGGAGGAATTACAATAACATCAGGATAATCATTAACAGTCTTTATTTGTGACAGAAGGTACTTATTGGTTTCAAGAAGAGTCTCTTTCTTCCCGCAATCATACCAGCCATCGACATTAAAGGCAGTAATCTTACTTTTACGTTCTAACATCAGGCTAAGAGCATCGGTTAATTGATATTCGCCCCTGGTTGTAATGTTTTTATCTATAAGCTCATCAAGACATTCTTTAAAAATATCAGTAGACTTTATAAGATAGACTCCCACAAGGGCTAAATTGGAGGCAGATGATTCCGGCTTTTCAACAAGACGGGTAACGAAACCATTTTCAACCTCAGCTATACCAAAACGCCGGGGATCATCAACGATCCTTGTGCCGATGGCGTTATAATCACTGTTAATAACCTCCTCGAGATCGAGATCGATTATAGTATCGCCCAGTACAATTAATACAGGTTCATCGGTTAAATGATCTTTCGCCAGATGAATTGCCCAGCCCAGGCCGTTAAGCTCTTTTTGCTCGATAAAGCTGGCTTTGATATTATAATTTTTCTCGACATATTCGATAATCTTTTCGCCTAAAAAGCCAACTATGAAAACTATATCCCTTATATCATAGGCAATCAGTTCATCTATAATATGCCCCAGGATCGGTTTGCCGGCCACATGAAGAAGAGCTTTGGGGGCTGTATGTGTATGAGGCTTAAGGCGGGTACCAATGCCGGCAGCCGGAATTATCGCTTTCACTGGCTCTCCTTTTTACTGGCTATACTTTTCTTCAGGTAATCTATTAGACTGACGGGTGTAGGGTCAATCTTATTCTTCAACGCCATATAATATGATGTAAAATCAGCGATTTGTATTAATGAAAAAATCCGGGCCAGAACACTATCCCCTTCTGAGAACAATTCAATTACCTCAACCTTTTTTTCAAAAAATATCTCGTTGACCGCCTCGATGCGTCGGATTATCTGAGGATGATCATCTTTATCGCGTAGAATTAGAATAATAAATTTATCGGTAAAAAATGCCGACAGTTCCCAGCCGACCAGTTCGTTATGGTTAAATTCAGGAAACACATTGCAGAATGCCAGCTGTTTTGCATTTTCGCAGATTTGCCCCTTAAACCTCAAAGCCACCGAATCAAACCGGTCGGGACCAGAATAGATTACAACGATTTTCCCGGCCAGTTTTTCTGCCAGGTCCATAGCGATGTTCTTTTTTGAGTCAAATTGATACTGCCTTTGCCGCTCTTTGAGCAGATCGGCGCATTTACTTACCTTAGAGGAATAGTCGCTGCACAATCCTAACCTGCCGGAAACAACCAGGAGCGGGGCAAATGACAAACCCAGCGCCTCACGGGGCATCATGCTGCCAGCAGGAATTTTCAACCATGGGATATTATTTTGTTCGGCCAGGTCTGAAAGCTTGCCGCCGGTCGAAATACATAAAATATGGCAGCCCCTTTCAAGGGCTGTTTGAAATGCCGACAATGTTTCCTCGGTGTTGCCGGAATAGCTTGAACAAATAACTAGAGAACCTTTACCTGCACGATTAGGAAGCCCGTAGTTTCTATGAACGCTAAATGGTGTTTTCAGTTCGTCTAATAAAACACTCTGGAGCAAATCGCCGGCAATTGCCGAACCACCCATGCCGGCTAAGATAACACTTTCGAATTCAGCCAGAGCCAGTTCTCCCAAAAAAGCCTCTTTACCTATTATTACTCCGTCAACAAGCTGTTGGTGAAAATTGATTATACTTTCATACATATTGTTACGGTCGATATTTTTCATTGAGATATCAATCATTAGCGACTCCTTTGATAAATTCAATTAAGGGCAATAATTCAGGAAAATGAGATTTTACCTGGCTTCTAAGATAATTTTTAACTTGTGAAGCCGTTTGCAGCCGGCAGGCATGCTCGGCTGTCTCGGAAGCATGTTTTCTATCGATATTGCAAACGATCTGTTTAACCAGTCCGGTGGACTGGTAATTTACTGAAAATTCATCAACTCCAAGTCCGATCAGCAAAATCACTCCGTAGGGATCGGCGGCAAACTCGCCGCATATTCCCACCTTAATACCATGATTATGACCGGCAACAATCGTCTGCTTAATCATCATGAGCACCGCCGGATTAAGGCTTTGATATAAGTGTGCCAGTTGTTCGTTTGACCGGTCGACCGCCATTACATACTGGATCAGATCATTCGTTCCAATCGAAAAGAAATCGACCTCGGCGGCAAGATGTTCGGCTAATAAAACCGCCGACGGCACCTCGATCATTATCCCCAGCGGAATGTTGTCTTTAATTATAACATTTTCAGCGGCTAATTCATTTCTGCATTCTTTAATCAATCTCTTTGTCTCTAAAAGCTCGTCAAGATTGGAAATCATGGGCAGCATTATTTCAAGGCTGCCGTGCACTGACGCTTTTAATAACGCCTTAAGCTGTATCTTGAATATTTCAGGATTGTCAAGACAAAATCTAATAGCCCGCCAGCCCAAAAAGGGATTGGGGTCAACAGACCGCGAGGCTCTGCTGATGAACTTATCTCCGCCCATGTCAAAAGTTCTAATCTTAACCGGCTCATCACCCATTTTTTTGAGAATTGATTTATAAACACGAAACTGTTTATCGATACCTGGATATGCGCTGTCTGTTAAGAAAAGGTACTCAGTGCGATATAACCCAATGCCTTCGGCTCCGGATTTTATAACTCTTGCAGTTTCGGTGGGAAGTTCGATATTACCCATAATCTTAACCTGGTATCCGTCTCTTGTTCTTGCCGGTTTGGATTTCAATTTTGACAATTGCAGGTTTAAGCCGGTTAAATATCTTTGTCTCCTATGGTAATCTTTTAGAATGCTTTGATCAGGATTTACATAAAGCTTGCCTGTAAAACCATCAAGGATAATCCTGTCGCCGGTATCGACTTTTCCCACGCCTGGACCAAGTCCGACAACTGCGGGAAGGTTCAAAGATTTGGCCAGCAGGGAGGTATGTGAGGTGACCCCCCCGATTTCCATGGCGAAACCTACTTTTTTCCGAACAGAAAAACCCAGCAGATCACCGGGAGAAAGGTTTGAGGCGATAACAATGGTAGGGCCTTCAACGTCTTTAACGACAGCTTTTTTAACTCCCTGCAAAACATTGAGGAACTTGGTGCATACTGAATCAATATCCAGCGTTCGTTCTCTTAAATAGGGGTCCTTTGAATTGGATAATTGCTCTATTACTTCGTCGACCTGCTGATGATAAAGATATGCCGCCGACAGCTTCTTTTCTTTAACCAATTTGACAACTCTGGCGTTGATAACCTGGTCGTCGGCTATCATCATCTGAGCTTCAAAAATACGGGAATACTCAGGATCAAGCCTTTGACCGACTGTGATAGCTAATTTTTGCAGGTCCTTTTTTACCATAGCTATTGCTTTTTTAAAATCAGATATTTCTTTTCTAACTTTAGAAGAGCCAATAGCAGTCGGTTTGACATCAACTTTTGCTTTCTTTAGGACAACGGCCTTACCGATTACAATACCCGGTGATGCCGCTACGCCTTCTAACATCCATGCCATTTTATTTAACGCCATTACTCTTCACTAAATTTAGTTTCAAAAATTTCTACGATAGCCTTCAAAGCCTGTTTCTCATCGCTTCCTTCGACTCTTATTATTATCTTAGCGCCCTGTTCAGCAGCCAGCATCATCACACCCATTATACTCTTACCGTTTACCTCGAGATTTCCTTTTCTGAAAATAATATCTGAGGAAAATTTACCGGCGGTTTTAACCAATAAAGCTGCCGGACGGGCATGCAAGCCCAGTTTATTTACGATGGCAACCTCCTGTGTCACCATTAATCATGTCCTTGCCACATAATTGCCGGGACGTCTGACCACCAGACCGGCCAGTTCCAATTTTAGCAGGATTGCGGAAATTCTCGACGATGAACACCCCATACCTCTAACCAGTTCATCGAAATGAACCGGGCCCTTACCTGCAATATCGCAGACCTTTTGCTCATCCGGCTCAAGGTTAAAATTTGCCGGCTTCATTTCAACATAGTTCTCTTTAACCGGATGTGAAATCTCCCAGCCAAGCGATTCAAGAATATCATCTGCAGAAGTGGCAACAGCCGCACCCTGCTTGATTAAGTCGATTGCTCCATGGCTTTTGGGATTATCGACCTGTCCGGGAACTGCAAAAACATCTTTTCCTTGCTCTAATGCCAGGTTAGCTGTAACTAAAGCGCCCGACTTAGCCGCCGCTTCCACAACAACCACAGCCTGAGATAAACCTGAAATTATCCGGTTCCGGCGAGGGAAGTTATGTCTTTCGGGTTTGGTTCCAAAAGGAAATTCCGATAACCAGAAACCGTTTTCAACAATTTTAGCCGCTAAATCGCGATGTTCACCCGGATATATAATATCCAACCCGCTGCCGAAAACCGCCCCGGTAATACCGCCAGTTTCAAGAGCTGTTCGGTGGGCTTCAGAATCAATGCCCCAGGCCAGACCCGATATGATAGTCAAACCGCGGCTGGTCAATCCATTAACAATTTTACGGGTCATGGAGCGACCATAAGATGTGGGCGTGCGCGATCCGACAACGGCGATTGCCGGTTTTGATAAATTCCGTACATCGCCTTTAAGATACAACGCTATTGGCGGCGCAAAGATATTGACCAGTTGTTGAGGATAATTATCCTGACCATAGCAAAGCAATGTAATTCCCAGCTTTTCAGCTTGATTGATAATTTGATCTACTTCATTCCAGCGGTTAAAGGCAAGAATTGCTGACGCCTGTTTTTCGCTTAGTCCGCAATCTTTGAAAACTTCGGACTTTGCGCCTGATACAATGCTTTCATAGCTTTGATAATGCTGGATAAGTTTCTTATATTTTACCGGACCTATGCCGTCAATAATCGACAGCATCAGGGCAAATCTTATATCTACTTTTCCCAAATCAATCTCCAAAGATCACTTTACTGACAGCTTTTAGAAACAGACCGATATTCTCTCCGGAAACCGCTGAAATTTTCAGCCACTCAGGCGGCAGCAAATCAAGCTTATCTCTTGCCTGTCCATTTAAAAGGTCGATTTTATTTACAGCAATAACAGCCGGTTTGTCAAGTAAGCCGGTATCGAACAGGCCAAGTTCCGCTCTCAGCATATCATAAACCATTCTCAGATCATCAACTGTGCATTCGATTAAAAAAACAAGCGCCCGGGTACGCTGAATATGTCTTAGAAATTCCAGACCGAGGCCCTTTCCAAAATGCGCTCCTTCAATTACTCCGGGAATATCGGCCACGACAAAGCTCCGGTAATCATCAGTTCTAACTATGCCAAGGTTTGGGACCAAAGTCGTAAAAGGGTAGTCGGCGATCTTTGGCCGGGCATCTGAAATTCTTGCCAATAGCGTTGATTTTCCGGCATTGGGCAGCCCTACCAGTCCAACATCAGCAATCAACTTCAGTTCAAGTTCCAAAAATCGATGCTGGCCTTCCTGACCGGGAGTCGCTTTCCGCGGCGTTTGGTTTGTTGATGACTTAAAGCGAGCGTTGCCTTTGCCGCCCTTACCGCCTGCGGCGACAACGACCGGTTTCATATCATTTTTTAAATCGACTATCAATTCTTCTGTATCATGGTTTTTAATCAAAGTACCGGCGGGCAGTTTAATTACGAGATCCTCACCATTATGGCCGGCTTTATTAGCTTTACCGCCATTACCCCCGTTATCGGCTCTAAACATTTTTTTGTATCTGAAATCAAGCAAAGTAGACATATTTTCATCTGCAGCAACTAAAACATCGCCTCCCTTTCCGCCATCGCCGCCGTCGGGTCCGCCTTTGGAAATATATTTTTCCCTGTGAAAGCTGACATGGCCATCGCCGCCATCCCCGGCCCGAACCTCAATTTCGGCATAATCAACAAACATCAATTATTGGCTGACAAACAGTTCTTTTAGTTTTGTTCTTAGTTCTTGAGGGCGGACATCGCGGAAAAGCTTGCCCTCATGGGCGTAGGAGATCTGGCCGGTTTCTTCGCTGACAATTATGGCAAAAGCGTCGGTTTCCTCGGTAACCCCCACAGCCGCCTTATGCCTCATGCCGTGAAGACGATGGTATGACGGGTTCTGGGAAAGAGGCAGCGTACAGCTGGCGGCTATAACCTGATCCCCTTTAATAACTACAGCCCCATCGTGAAGCGGCGTATAGGGAGTGAAGATACTTTGAAGAATCTCTTTCGAAATAGTAGCGTTTAACATCTTGCCGCTCTCTATGACATTGGGAAGCCTGGTATTATTTTCCAGCACTATCAGCGCTCCATAGTGCATATCAGAAAGCTTCTCTAAAGCCATGTGAATTTCTTCCACAGCGCTTCTGGATTCATTTCTTAAAAGCATTCTTAAGATACGGCTCTGTCCCAACCTGGCGAAAGCTCGTCGGAGCTCGGGTTGAAGTATCACGACAATGATAATAATGCCCACTGCGGCAATATTGGAGATGAACCATTTCACCATTGACAGATTTAGCCAGAAAGCTATTAACCCAATGGCAAAGAAAAAGACAAGGCTGATCAAAAGCTGGATCGAGCGGGCGCCCCTTAACAACAATAAAAAGCGGTAAAAAAAGTAACCCACCAGGAGAACGTCTACCAGGTCTACGAAAGTAAATTTCAGAAAGCCGATATGGAATATTGTCATGTATCGGCCTCGCTAATTTTTTCGATCATTTTCAAAACCCTGACAGTTGGCAAAACATCATGAACACGCACTATATCCACACCGTGTAAAACCGCGTACATAGCGGCCGCTAATGAACCCTCGAGCCGTTCCTCAACCGGCAGATTAAAGGTTTTGCCAATGAAAGATTTGCGAGAAGCTCCGATTTGTACCGGAAAGCCAAGCTTTTTAAATGCGGGAATATTTTTCAAAATACTGAAATTATTTTCAACTGTTTTCCCAAACCCGATTCCCGGATCAAGTATTATTCTATCTTTTGATACTCCATAACTTAATGCTTTGTCAACCGCTTTGAGCAAAACACTTGAGATATGGCCAATCAGGTCGTCATAATGAATATCAGATTGCATTGTTTCCGGCGAGCCGCGCATATGCATCAGTATTAGATAGGTATTGAATTCCTCAGCTGTCCGGGCAATCTTTTCATCGTTATTAAGGCTTGATACATCGTTAATCACCGCGGCTCCAGTCTCACAGGCTTTTCTTGCCACTTCAGAATTTCTGGTGTCAATAGAAATGGGGATATTAAGTTTGCCTTTCAATCTTTCCAGAACAGGCATAACCCTGTCTAATTCCTCGGATACTTTAAGTTTTTTCGCTCCGGGTCTGGTCGATTCCCCTCCTATATCGATAATATCCGCACCATGACTGGCCATCAATAGTGCATGCTGTACGGCTTTATCAATATCATAAAACCTGCCGCCATCGGAAAAAGAATCGGGCGTAACGTTTAATATGCCCATAACCAGCGGCTTTTTCCCTATAACCAATTTCCTTCTGGCAACTAGACTACCATCAGGCAGGTTGATAAAATGATTTTGTACTTCTTTCATAGGAATTACTTAGACTTTATTAAAATAAGCGCTTCCTCACGGGTTGCATCTTTTCGCAAGGCTCCCCTGACCGCCGAACTGATTGTTTTGACGCCGGGTTGGCCAAAACCTCTCATAGTTAAACATAGCTGTTCTGCCTCGACAATCACCAGGACGCCCTTGGGATGCAGAACATCCATGATAACCTCGGCTATTTCGGTGGTCATTCGCTCCTGAATCTGCGGTCGCCGGGAAATTACATCGACAACCTCCACCAGACGAGAGAAACCGGTAATTGTGTTGTTCTCCGGAATATAGGCAATATGGACAAATCCAAAAAACGGCAAAAAATGGTGTTCACACATCGAGAAGAAATGAATATCCCTGGCGATAATCATCTCATCACGGTTCTCGGCACGATATAGTTTAAGTTTTTCTCGTGGATTGCGATTTAGCCCGGTAAAAAATTGTTCATAAAAATCGGCCACACGTCGAGCGGTTTCTTTTAATCCCTCGGATTTGGAGCTTAAGCCTAAACCATCGAGTATTAACTCGAAGCCCCTGTTTATCGCATCTTTATCAATCTTTTTCTTTGGCAACTGATTCGGTTTCATCTGTCCCTTTTAAAATCTCATCAATTTGCTCACCGGTAAGAATTTCCTGTTCAAGCAAAGCTTCGGCAAGAATATGCAGCTTATCGGTGTTTTTTGAAAGAAGTTCCCTGGCTCTTTCCTGAGCCTCGACAACAATTTTCTTTACTTCATTATCAATATCCACTGCGGTCTGTTCTGAGTAATCCCGCGGTTTTGCCATCTCCTTGCCGAGGAATATATGCTCATCCTTTTTACCAAAAGTCAACGGTCCGATTTTTTCGGACATGCCCCAGTTGCATACCATTTTTCTGGCAAGAGCAGTTGCCTGCTCGAGATCGTTTCCGGCTCCGGTTGTCATTTGGTCGAATACTAACTCTTCGGCAACCCGGCCGCCGAGGAGATGCACCAGTTTAATCTTCAGATACTCTTTAGAAAGATTGTGCTTTTCATCTATCGGCAGATAGTGGGTTACACCCAGAGACATGCCCCTGGGAATGATAGTCACTTTATGTATTGGATCAGAGCCGGGGATCAGCTTCCCGACCAGAGCATGGCCGGCCTCATGGAAAGCGGTGATTTTTTTCTCCTCCGGTGAGATTACCAGCGAGCGCCGTTCCGTCCCCATCATCACCTTGTCTTTAGCCTCTTCGAAATCTTCCATAATTACTTTATCATGGTCTTTTCTGGCCGCCAGCAAAGCCGCTTCATTAACAAGATTTGCCAGATCGGCTCCTGACAATCCCGGCGTGCCTCTGGCCAAAACCTTCAAATCGACCTCATCGCTTATATTTATTTTGCGAACATGGACTTTTAAGATACCCTCACGGCCTTTAACATCCGGCTGGTCGACCACAATCTGTCTATCGAAACGCCCGGGCCGTAGAAGCGCTGGATCTAAAACATCGGGACGGTTAGTAGCTGCCAGCAGGATGACGCCCTCATTGGATTCGAAGCCGTCCATTTCTACCAGCAACTGATTTAATGTCTGTTCGCGTTCATCATGGCCTCCCCCAATACCAGCACCGCGATGGCGGCCAACGGCGTCAATCTCATCGATGAAAATAATACATGGTGCATTTTTCTTGCCCTGATCAAACAGGTCACGAACGCGTGAAGCGCCTACTCCAACAAACATTTCTACAAAATCGGAACCGGACATCGAGAAAAACGGCACTTCCGCCTCACCGGCAATTGCCCGGGCAAGCAGAGTTTTGCCTGAACCAGGAGCCCCCAGCAGCAGAGCGCCCTTAGGAATCTTTCCCCCAAGCTTCTGAAACTTGGCCGGTTCCTTTAAAAACTCAATTATCTCCTGCAACTCCTGCTTTGCCTCTTCAGCCCCGGCAACATCTTTAAATGTAACTTTGGTCCGTTGCCCGGTAAGCAGTTTAGCCCGCGATTTACCAAACGAGAACAGACCCTTGGGACCGCCTCCCTGCATCTGGCGAAGCATAAACATCATCCAGAAAACAAGGATCAGCCAGGGCAACGCTGTAATCAAAAGCCCGCCCCAATGCTGGGAGGTTTCCGCCTCGATCGCTACGTGATTTTCTTCCAGAATTTCTACAAGTCCAGGATCCTCAAACGGCACTCGTGATTTAAATTTCCTTCCGATAACATCCCGGCCATTCACCACCTTGGAATACTCTTCTTCGAACTCACCTTTCACTTCTTTTTCAACAAAAATAACTCTGGTGATATTTCCTCTCTTTACCTCTTCGATGAACTCAGTATAGGTTATCTCAACGGTATCTCGACTTCCGCCTACAAGAACCTGGTAGAACACCAATCCTGCCATAAAAATAACAGCCCAGAAAAATAACGTCCGGATGCTTTTTTGCCATTTAAACTCCGGACCGCCGCCGGGAGTTTTTTCCGGTTTTTTATTATTTCTTTCGGGTCCGTCTCTATTCATTTTATCGAAACTCACATTGTCCTTTCTTTATCTTCAAACTCAGCTATATAAGGTAGTTGTCTGTATTTTTCAGAATAATCAAGTCCGTATCCGACTACGAATGTATTCGGGATTTTATACCCAACATATTTAATATCAATGTCGATTTTTCGGGACCCGTTTTTATCAAGCAGCGCAACAAATTCAATAGAATCAGGATTTCTCAATTCCAGATATTGTTTGATATAGTTAGACGTTAAACCCGAGTCGATTATATCCTCAACAATTAAAACATCACGCTTTTTTATATTAACGCTTATATCTTTGATAAGCCGCACTACACCGGCGCCTTTTTTATGATTTCCATAGCTGGCGACAGCCATAAAGTCCAGCTCACATTCTTTATTATATTCTCTAATCAAGTCGGCCATAAACACAAAACTGCCCTTTAAGATACCGATAAAGATCAGATCCCTGTCTTTGTAATCGGTTCTAATCTGTTTTGCTAAAGCTTTCACTCTGGACGACAGCTTTCTATGTGAGATTAATACTTTCATATGACTATATATTTAACAATAGCTGAAACTTTAGAACACGTTTCGTTTTTTCAGTGACCTTATATTTATCATCGATACCATAGCCTGCCAGCCAGACAATATCATCCCCCGATGTTACCACGGGTATGGAGGATTTCAAAACCCGGGGCGCTCCTTTTTCGTTAAGATAGTCCGCCACTTTTTTGGTACCCTTCAAACCAAGCGGTCTAAATCTGTCGCCTTCTTTTGTACTTCTTACAGCCAGGTTATCCAAGCTGGCATCATCAAGATAAGCGATAGATTCATTATCGTTGCCTGTAATTACATCCATATTCACCTTTTTAACAAGCTCGGTCTTTATCATCAAATTTGTATTACCCAGCCTGACAATTTCTCCTTTCATCAATTTTATACGCTTGATTCGGGTTTGCGGTCGACATAAAATCAGCCTGCCGGAATGGCTGCAAGCGATAATTCCGGCATCTAATAATGCGACCGATCCCCTCCTTTTAAGATTAACCGCTTGAATAATCTTATTCGAATCAGGACGCCTGGACTCGCCTGTCAATCGAAAATAAGCTCTTAAAAGGATCCAGGATTCCAAACTTTTATAATATTCGGGAATTTTCCGCAGGTCAAGCGTTATTTGGCTGTTTGATTCATCGATAAGGCATCGCTTATATAAATCCTCAACTTTATCTTCGATAATTGCCAGGCTTGTACTGAAATTCTGGCAGGCTCGTGATATATTTCTTAAAGCCTGGTTGTTGATTGTTTGCAGATACGGAACAACTTTATTTCTGATAATGTTGCGGTTATAATCATCGCCGAGGTTTGTTGGGTCCAGCCTGTATGAAAGACCATAATTATTTAAGAATTCCAAAAGATCGTTCTTGTTTATTTCAATTAAGGGTCTGATTATGTTATCTCGTCTGGGAGGAATGCCGCTTAAGCCGCCCAGATGAGCGCCGCGCACGAGGTGCAGAAGGAACGTTTCAGCGTTGTCGTCCGCGGTATGACCGGTAGCGATTTTGGTGTAACCGAATTTTTCTGATAATGCCTGAAAATAGTCATAACGGCTCTGACGGCCGGCCTGTTCGACACCGATTTTTTTCTGTCTGGCAATAGCCTTGATATTAAATCTCCTTGAGTGAAATTTAAGCCCATGGGCACGGCATAACGCTCGGCAAAACTTGCGATCATCGGCAGATTCTTGCCTGAGGCCATGGTCAACATGAGCCGCCGCCAGTGAGAGATTACATAAAGGAGCCAGCAGGTTTAACAGATGAAACAACGCTACCGAATCGGGCCCCCCCGAAAGAGCGATAAGAATCCTATCGTTTTGCTTAAAAAGTCTGTACCGGCGGTCAGCCGATTTAATACGAGCAATCAGTTTTTGCATATTATTAAAATAATTAAGATGCCGCCTGATGTCAACTTCAGGGAAATATTAAATCAGATAAATATCTCAACTCATTATTACTAATATTAGACCTGAAGGCCTATCCGAGTTCCCGGGACATCTGCTTAAATGATATTAGATATACAAGCAATAGTGTCCGGCCTTTTTTAAAGAGCGGATGAATGATTTGAAAATTATGAAATATTATCATCAATTAAACGACTTTGTTTTAAGGGATTAGAATTCTCACATTTTGTATGGTTGTTTTCAAAGATTATAGATTTTATTTTGAGATACGA
>Ga0114922_10000073_pt1 | contig 83888 bp, 53 predicted proteins | sample AartaG_FD_100975 | JGI IMG/M metagenome (GOLD analysis project Ga0114922, IMG submission 100975) | Deep subsurface microbial communities from Aarhus Bay to uncover new lineages of life (NeLLi) - Aarhus_00045 metaG | ecosystem: Environmental > Aquatic > Marine > Oceanic > Sediment | place...
ATGGATGACAGAGCATCTGAGAGCTTCGTTTTTGAAGGTTGTATGAATGAAAGCTTATATATCCAAGAAAACGGGAATTTTAATTGCCGCCAGTGCGAAATAATAGTTGACGTTGATCAGTGGCCTTGGCGTCGGCTTTTTTGATCTTCATGCCGCATACCGGGTCGACAGCAGTATCCTGTACTTGCTGTTCTGCATGGGAATGACCTTCATGCTCCTGAACTTTATGTTCTTCTTGCTGATGCTGATGTTCCGCCTGGGAACAGCCTTCCGGAGATGGTTGATTGAGAATTTTCTCCGGGTCCTTGATAAAGGTTTCTTTACAGTTCTCGCAGCAGAAATAGTAGGTTGTATCTTTGTATTCATACGTACCTTTTGCCTCAGATTTTTTGATCACTTTCCCGCTGACCGGGCATTTGACGGTATCTTCAGCCTTAAGCTGCTGGGTTGCCACCAGTAAAAACACAAATGAAACGGCGAAAAGGATAATTAACAAGCTTGATTTCTTTGTCATTGTTTTCTCCTTGTTTTTAATAGACCTTATTTAGTATATAGAATTAATCGGAATTGTCAACATTATTTTTCCAACTGAACAAAACCGGGACCAGGATAAGGTTTAAGAGGGTTGCGGTGAGCATGCCTCCAATTGTTGGTGTGGCGATAGGGCGCATTATTTCCGAACCTGTTCCTGTATTGATCAATATTGGGATCAGGGCCAGTATAGTGGTGGCGGTGGTCATTATTATGGGCCGAACCCGCAGCAATCCGGCTTTAATGATGTTGGCTGTCTGATTCTTTCCTTTGGAGGCGTATTTTATCAGAAAATCGACCATTACCAGACCGTCTTCCACGGCTACACCGAATAAGGCGATATAACCCACCCAGACTGCGGTGCTGAATTTAAATCCCAGCACATATTGCAGCCAGATCCCTCCGACAAAAGCAAAGGGCAGGGAAAAAATCAGGATCAAAGCAGCAGAAAAACTTTTAAACTTGGTGTATAACAGCAGAAATATTACAAAGATACAGATCGGGATAACTATCAGCAGGTGGTTTCGCGCCTGGATCTCATATTCATACTGGCCGCTCCAGGAGATATAGCAACCGGCCGGAAGCTCCAATCGCTCCCTGACTATTTTTTGGGCCTGGCTCACAAAATCCACCACTCCGACTTCATCGGTATTCACGTCTACAAAAACCCGGACATATGGCATAGTGTTTTCTCCAGCGATCTTTGCCGGACCAGTCACTCTCTTTATCTCAACCACCTGGCTTAAGGGGATTTGGGTTCCGCCAGGCGTGGGTATAAATATCCGTTCGATAGCTTCCACACTGTCACGCTGCTCCCGCATATAGCGGATACGGACAGGATATCTTTCTCTGCCTTCAACTGTGGTTGTTATATTCATTCCGCCTATCGCGGTCATGAGCAGGTGCTGGATATCTCCAACCTTAACTCCATAACGGGCTGCTTCCTTGCGGTTTATTTGGATCTCAATGTAGGGCTTATTGCCGATCCTTTCCGCATAAGGATTTCTGGCACCGGGAATTTCCCGGATGATGCCTTCGATCTGAATCCCAATATTTTCGATGACCTTCAGGTCCTTACCGTAGACCTTAACGCCTATCGGAGTTTGAATGCCGGTCGCCAGCATGTCGATGCGGTTTCGTATGGGTTGAGTCCAAATATTGCTGACTCCAGGAATTTTCATGGCATTATCCATCTCATTGATAAGTTTCTGACGGGTCATACCCGGACGCCATGATTTTTTAGGCTTCAATTTAACGATCGTTTCGATCATGCTCACAGGTGCCGGATCAGAGGGACTTTCAGCTCTTCCCAATTTGCCTACCACCAAGTCAACTTCCGGGAAAGACTGCATGATCTTGTCCTGCGTCTGCATCACTTCCAAGACCTGGGTCAAAGAAGCTCCAGGTAGCAGGATCGGCATGAACAATAGATCCCCTTCATTTAAAGGCGGCATAAACTCACTTTTTATTGATTTTAAAGGAAAGTAAACACTGCCCAGGAGCAGTAAGGCTGCCAGCAGCACAATGAGCTTATGTTTCAGAGAAAACCTCAGAACCGATTCATAAAGCCGCATCAGCACCCGGGTGAGAATATGTTTTTCCGGAGACCTCATTTTCCCTTTGACCAGAAAAGCAGACAGTACCGGGACCAGGGTGATGGCCAAGATAGCTGACCCGAACATCGCAAAAGTCTTGGTGAAGGCCAAAGGTGTAAAGAGTTTGCCGGCTTGTCCCTGTAAAGTAAAAACCGGAATAAAAGCGACAATTATGATCAGGATAGCGAAAAAGATAGCAGACCCAACTTCCTTGGAGGCAAAAATCACGGTGCTTAATCCTTTTTCCCGGGATGTCGCAAGATGCCGGGATATGTTCTCGGACATGACAATGCCAGCGTCCACCATCACTCCTATGGCAATAGCGATTCCTCCCAGTGACATAATATTCGAGGGGATTTTCATGTAATACATGATAAGAAAGGAGATAAGTACCCCAATCGGTAGAATCAGGGACACGATGATCGAGCTGCGGAAGTGGCCCAAAAATAGCAGGACGATTATCGAGGCTACAATGATCTCCTCGATCAGAGTATCTTTCAGATTATCGGTTGCCCGGTTGATGAGCTCGGTTCTGTCATAAAAGGGCACAATCCTGACTCCCGGAGGCAGTCCGGGTGTGATCTCAGCTATTTTAGCCTTCACATTTTCAATGACTGACAGGGGATTTTCGCCGTATCTCATCAGGACTACACCGCCGGTTACTTCGGCGCCTTCCTTATCTAATGCCCCGCGCCGAAAATCAGGCCCGGTAGTAACCCGACCGATGTTTTTTACATAAACGGGCACACCGTTATGGGAACTGATCACGATGTTTTCGATATCCGCTTCGGATTGGATAAAACCCAGGCCGCGGATGATAAACTCCATGCTGTTTTCTTCTACGACTTTAGCCCCGATATCAATATTGCTGTTCTGTACAGCCGAGAATAAATGATGCAGGTTTACTTTATGGGCCAGGAGTTTACGGGGATCCACATCGATTTGATATTGTTTGACAAATCCGCCGACGGAAGCGACCTCACTCACACCTTTCGCGGCATTGAGTTGATAGCGCACATACCAATCCTGGATGGAGCGAAGTTCCCCCAGATCATAAGCAGAAAATAGACGCTCCTTCCCGTCATGCTGACAGATTCCCGGCTCAGCATATCTTTCCTGGGGGTGGTCCGGGCAGTAATAACCGTTTTCGACCGTGTACCAGAAAACCTGCCCCAAAGCGGTTGCATCCGGGCCTAACCTGGGAGTAACTCCCGGGGGAAGGTCCTGCTGCGCCAGGTTCAGGCGTTCCAGGATCCGGGTCCGCGACCAATAAAAATCCACGCCGTCTTCAAAAATAATATTTATTATCCCGAATGAAAACATGGCATTGGAGCGGATAACCTTCATTCCGGGTATACCCATCAGTTTGGCAGAAAGTGGATAGAGCACCTGATCCTCTATGTCCTGAGGACTGCGTCCCTGCCAATCCACAAAAACGATCTGCTGATTCTCCCCTATATCAGGAATGGCATCGATCGGGGTTCTTTTAAGTGCCCAATATCCCCAGGCCGTTATCAGGATAAAAAGAAAAATCAGGATATATTTATTTTTAAGCGAATATTCTATTATTTTGTCTATCATCTGGATCTCCCATTGAATCCATTAACATATCTTAGTGAATGTGCTTGGCAGGAGGTTTCTTCTCTTCAGCTTTATCCAGGGCTCCGCTGTATATCGCTTCTGCCTGCCCGGTGATCTGACGCTGCGAATCGATCAGAAAATTACCCCGCGTAACGACCTTCATTTTATCGGAAAGGCCGGAAAGAACCGCATAGAATTTTCTTTTTTTCCCGTTGACATCGGCCACCGCTTCAGCGCCCAGTTCGACTTCCTTAGCTATATACACACCCGGTTCGTGCTCTATATACACGATTTTTCTGACCCCTGTATCCAGAACGGCCGCTTTCGGCACGGCTAATATCGATCCTTTGGGGAAAGCTTCCTGCTTCTCGAGGGCCATACCGCATTCCGGGCAGTCGCCGGGAGTCTCGGAGCGAACGTCGGGGTGCATTGGGCAGATATACATTGTTTTTTCCGGCGCCCTAATGCCATTATGGACCATTGAGTCGATCCGGGCATTTACATACATGCCGGGTTTAAGTTTCTGTTCTGGATTCGGGACATCCATCCGTGCTTTTATCGAACGAGTTTCCGGAGATACTATGGGCTCGATAAAAGAGATCTTTCCTTGGAAGGTTTCGCCTGGATATGAGGGAGTTGTGATGGTCACATCTTGGCCTTTTTTGATAAACGAGAGTTCATATTCATAGATGTCGGCCTCCATCCAGAGATTGGACAGATCAGCTATGCGGAATAAGGGCTCACCTTCTTTTACATACTTCCCCTCAAGAGCGTTTTTTTCAATGACCGTGCCGCTGAGAGCAGCATGCAGTGTCATGTGGGTACCGGCCGTTCGGGTTTTGTCGAGTTCAGCGATCTGATCTTCACTGATCCCCCAAAGCAGAAGTCTTTTTTCGGCCGCTTGTACCAGGTTTTCCGCGCCCTTTATTGTTTCCGGATGGGAGCTGTTTCTAACTTTATCCTGGGTCTCCATAGCAAGCAGGTATTCCTCCTGAGTTGTGAGCAGGTCGGGGCTGTAGATGCGGGCCAGGGGATTTCCTTTTCTTACCTTGACTCCGGTGAAATCAACATACAGCTTATCCAGTCTGCCCGGGATCCAGGCTGATACTACAGCCACTTTGCGTTCATCAAACACCAGGTTTCCGACTGTGTTGATCTCTTTCAAAAGACGGCGAAAAGAAATCTCTTCGGTCCTGACCTGGGCCAGCGCCTGGGCCCTAGGGCTCAATCGGAGCTGGGATTCCAAGTCATCCTCTGCCAGGTGTCCGCCCTCCATCGGCATGGATTCTTCCGCATAAACAGGGATGAGGTCCATCTTGCAGATGGGGCAGGATATGTTGCCGGCGGCAAAATCTTCCGGTGTTACTTTTACCGAGGGGTGCATGCCGCAGGTGTAATAAAGCAGCTCTTTTTCCTCCACAGACTGTGCTTCTATGCTTTGTGTTTCAGGCGGACTCTCTGCTGTTTTTTTGCAGGCGACCCAGGTCACACTTATCAGCAACAGCATTATCCCTAGACCAATGGTTAAATTTTTTTTTATTTTATTCATTTTCCTCTCCCTAAGTCCCGGCCCACGATCCGTTCCAAGCGGGCTCTGCTCTTTTCCCTGTCGATTAAAAGTTTTTGATACCCGGTTTTTAACTGCAGGATTGTCCGTTCGCCATCAAGAAGATTCAGAAAATCGACCTTTCCTGCAACATATCCGATCTCGGAAGCTTTAACCGACTGTTCCGCTTGGGGCAGCAGGGTGTGTTCATAAAGCTCGATCTGTTCCTCCAGAGTTTTTATCTCCAAATAGAGTTCATTGATTGCCGCCATTGTGCTATTGCGGATATCCTGCAAGCTTGCCCTGCTGGCATTTAGTTTGATCTGAGCCTGTGCTTCTCTCGCCTGCAGTTTTTTTCTCCAGAGAGGTATATTAACTCCAATCGAGCCGATCCAGGCGTTTTGTCCGTCGCGGCTGTGTGTCGTGCTGCCGCCACCGATCGTGATATAATCGAATTTCAGATTAAAATCAGGGTAATAATCCTTTTTGGCCTGAGTCAGCTTGGTTTCGTTTTTATCGATATATTGCTGTGCGATCTTTAATTCTGGGCGCTCTTTTTCCGCCCAGGCATAGAGAGCCGGCAATTCTACCATAAGTGGGGGGGATTGACCGCTCATAACCGGTTCCAATCTGTTTTCCGGAGGAAGGTTTAGAATAGAGTTTAATTTTGCTGCTGCTGCCTTTCTTCCCTGGGACAATTGCAGCAGCTTGTTGATAGACCTGGAAATCTCAAGCTGGATTTTGAGAATGTCCTGCTGACTGCCCCGGCCGGTTTCATATTTTTTCTCAGCTGTGCGGGCCAAGTTGTTTAAAATATCCTTTTCCTGCTCTGTGATGCGGATCGTCTCCTCATACCAGCTGAGCGTAAAAAAAACCTCTTTTACTTGAAGGATAACATCTGCCCTAGTTTTTAAATATTGTTCCTCAAGAACGGCAGTCTGGGATTCGGCTATCTCTCCTTTAATTTTTAATTTTCCAAAGAAGGGGAGTTTTTGAGAAAGAGAAAACCTGGTGTTTTGAGGACCGAGCCTGGTTTCAATACTCTGTCCGAAGAGAGCAAAACTCAGGACCGGATCAGGCAGGGCTTTTACCTGGGGAATCGTTTCCAGCTCTGATTTCCATTCCTGATGGGCGGCTTTGATCCTGGGATTGTTTTTCAGGGCCTGCTCGATTGCTGCCGGCAAAGTTATCTGTGTTTCAATATTATTGCTCTGAGAAAGGAGAGAAGAGCAAGCAAATATCACGCTAAAAAACAGGTAAGATATCTTTTTCATTTTTCCCTCTCTATTTTCTAAATTTTCTTAGAACATCAATGACCTCGGAAATTTTCTGGCTTTTATCCGTTTTAGGGCCTTTGGAGAATGAGGTCAGCACACATCCTTTCAGGTGCCTTTCCAGGATGTTCTCTTCCACGCGTTTTATGGCTCCCTGGATCGATGACAGCTGGACCAAAATATCGATGCAGTATCTTTTATTCTCGATCATTTTTTGGATTCCGCGAATCTGCCCTTCTATTCTTTTAAGGCGGATTAATTCACTTTCATGATTGGTTAGTTGCTTGGTCATTTTGACCTCCTTTGGCTCATTATACCATACCCCCCCTAGGTATACAAGGGGCCGTGTGTTGACAGTCGCAGAGGGTAGTCGGATTCGTCAACCGGTTAAAACGGGGACGGGCCGCGGCAATTACTGCATTATCAATGAGCTAACCTTAAATATAAGCCAAAAATAAAGCTTAGAATCGATTTTTGGGGGTAAAATCGGATTCATCACGATAATCCAGACTTTAAAATGTATCGGCTTAATGTTTTTTAGCGTTGGTTCGGGCGTTTTTTCCTTTTTGGGCATAATTCAGGGACTTTTCATTTTCTCCAAGACGGTTATAGAGATCAGCAAGCAGGAAATAGCCAAGAGGAAGTTCCTTCTTCTCCGGCTTTAATTCTATTCCTTTCTTAATAAGGGAGATGGCTTCTTGAAACCTTTGTCCCTGGTTTAGATATATACGGGCCAGATAGAAATAACTTAAGGGAAAATTGGGATTTATTTCAATAGTTTTATCCAGCCACTTTATTTCCTCTTCTTCCCGCCTCAGAGTCCGAAATATACGCGAAAGATTAAAACTGGCTTTAAAGTTATGAGGAATATTAGCCAGTTCTTTTTTGTATTCTTCGATCGCTCGCTCGAAATTCCCCCTCTCTTCAAAAAGTTGGGCAAAGTTATAATGAAGATTTATTAACTCAGGATTAAGCTCAACAGCTTTTTTAAGATACTTTTCCCCCTCATCCAGGTTTCCCTGAACAATAAATATCCCTCCAAGCGCACAATAAGCAGATGGAGATGAAGGGTTAAGCCGCAAGCATTCCTTGTAATACTTTATCGCCTCTTCATATTCTTTTTTGGCATTATATATATTCCCCAGAATAAACTTAATCTGTGAATCCGGAGGAATGGATTCTATAACACTTAAGACGAATCTCTCCGCCTCCTCAATATTCCCCATCCTTATATATGAATTAGCAATATTTATGACTGTAAAAGCATCATTTGGTTTTCTTTCAAGAGCTTTAAAATACCATTCCAGAGATTCCTCAAATTTATTATTTTTGAAATATAAATTCCCCAGGGAAAAATAAGCATCGATAACATCCGGGTCTTCCTCGATAATTCCATACATCATCTCAACGGCACGCTCAAATTCTCCTTCAAGTCCTAACTCCCTTGCTTTAGAAAGCCGGTTGAAAATTACGATCTTATCTTTTGGGTCGCCTAGCTTCCTGCCTTCCAATGAAGAAGAATCAGTAAATGTTCCGATATAACCAAGTGCTGTAAGCTTTTCACGAGTTTCCTCATCGATACTCCGGAAATCAACCTGAAAAGCATTTTGGCTCCACTTTTCAATGAGTCCATCAATTACTGCCTTAAGCCTTCTTGTTTCTTTTGCTTGCATGTTAACAATGTTGTTTTCTTCATCCGGGTCATTTATTAGATCATAGAGTTCAAGTTCCGGGGCAACAATCAATTTGAATTTATCATCCTGGATACTTGTAAGCTCGCTCCAGCCGTAGTGGAAGCGAGGATAGTATGTCTCTGCATAAGCAAAGTTATTTTCCAGGCCCTTTTCCTTAAAAAACAGGGGCAGAAGGCTTTCCCCCTGGATCTGCCCAGGCAGTAAAATATCGTTCATCTTGAGGATAGTCGGCGTGATATCCGCAAGAGTAACAACGTTGGTGCGGGTTATTCCATGCAGCTTTTTAAAGGGAGTAACAAAAATGAGGGGGACATGGATAGCTTCCTGGTAAATAAAAAATCCATGGGCGCTTTCTTTATGTTCGCCAAGGCTTTCTCCATGGTCAGAAGCAAGGACAATCACAGTATTTTCAATTAGATTATTCTCTTCCAGATAGCCCCATAACCTGCCAAGCTGTGAATCCGTATAGGCGATTTCTCCTAAATATGGATTAAGGGGATATTGCTCCTTATACGGAGAAGGGGGCTCATAGGGCGTATGGGGATCGTATAGATGAACCCAGGCGAAAAATTTATCTTTCCGGCAGCCTTTGAGCCAGCCAAGTGCCTCATCTATAACTTCATCAGCCCGGCGCTGTACATTACCGAGAGAAATTGTTTTATATTTACTCAAGTCAAACCGGTCAAAATAAGTATCAAAGCCTTGATTTAATCCCCATTTTGAATCCAGCACATAGGCAGCCACAAAAGCCCCGGTTTGATAATTTTTTTGCTTAAAGAGTTCAGCCAGAGTTAAAAGCTCCTGAGGAACCAGAAAACCCCCGTTGTCTCTTACCCCATGAAAAACCGGGTAAGTCCCGGTCATAATAGTTGTATGAGAAGGAAGAGTGAGCGGTGTCTGAGCTATGCATCTCTCAAATTTTATTCCTCTTGCAGCAAATAGATCTATATTAGGAGTTTCTATATCAGGAAAACCGTAACATCCGATTTTATCGGCCCGCAGGGTATCAACTGTAATAAGGATGAAATTAAGGTCTTTTTCCCCTTTTAATCCCGTAAATCCTTCTTTCCGAAATTTTAGCAAATAGAGGGCTGCAGATAAAACTATCAACGCTGTAACGCTTAAAATAAGGATCCGCTTTATTTTCATGCTCCTGTGATTATTTTATCATAAAAAAGCATCATTCTAAAAGAAAACAAAAAAAGGGTGACGGAAAATTCCGCCACCCTTTTGGAAACTAAACTAATGAGGATTAGAACGAGAAGCGAATTCCGATGCGTGCCTGTCTGGGCATTGCTATTCCTAAAAGCTTATGACCATCTGCGGAAGGATAATCTCCAGGTGTCCAATCGTAGCCAATCCGCGTTCCCCAGGAAGAGATTGTATCTACATTGAAAACATTGAAAACATCGAGCATCAGGCCTACGCGGTATTTCTCAGCAAATGTGAAGGTTTTCTCCAGCCTCAAGTCAAGAATCTTTTGCATATCATAATGATTTGAACCGCGCTTTTCTGTAAGGAAGGTAACTCTCCCCTGGTTAAGCCTTGCTGACCTGTACCTCTGAGTCCAAGTATTTCCTGTGATTGCATGGAAATGGGCATTGAGCTGAATTCCCAGCGGAAAGACATAGGATGCCTGTATTTTCAGCATGTGAGTGGGGTCGAAGGTGGAATTGCCATCCGCATTTATCCAGAAGTTAGGGCTGTCAGTCGAGCCGCCCCAGCCAATGTCATCTCCGAATCCGTTATTCATGCTTCCCGTTGCCTGAGAATAAACATAAGAGGCAAGAAGCTGCCAGTTCTTGGAGAATCTCTTGTTGAACATCAACTCTAGCCCCATGTACTTACGGTACGGGTCAGTATTTATCCAGGGGTCTCCTTTTTCAATGTTTTTCAGTACATAGGCGTGTTCACCTGGGTTGTCCTGTTCGTAGATCGTGAAACTCTTATTGAGTTCCTCGACAAAAATGTCAATAGGTGAATATTGAGCAAGGGTATCAATTCGTCCCATAATGTTTTTCCAGTTACGGTAGATGAAAGTCGCAGAAAAAGATGCATCTTTGAAAAGTTCTCGTTCGATCCCAACCGTGATCTGATCCATATAAGGATGCTTGATATTATCGTCAATGGAATAGAGAGCTTCGCCGTGCACAATCCTTTCGTATTCAACCCAGTCGTTATCCCATAGATCCCAGTATAAACTTACGTAGTCAGTATAGGCAGAAGCCGGGTTTAAACGGTCATGAGTACTCGACAGTATAGCTTCCGTGTACTGTCCGTAATGAGCCTTAAAGATTGTGGTTTTATCTCCAAAAATATCAAAAGTAAAACCGAGTCGTGGGGCCGCCCGGAAAGGAGAGTAAACAACGCCTGAAACATCTTTAATTGTACCCCATCCTTTTGTTATCCGCGCCCCAAGACTGATATTCAGGCGGTCAGAGACGGCCCAGGAATCCTGGGCAAATACTTCTAGCCGTTTATACTGCGTATTCGTGTCATAACCTGCATACTGATAAGCAAGATAATTTCCTGTGTACCCATAGCCTGTATAATCTACATAATACATATTGTTCGCGCCTGTATAAGCAAATCTATTCCGGACTGTACCGTACTCAAATTCCGCCCCGAATTTGAAGTCATGATCACTACCAAGAAAATCTTCTGCATAATGGGTCAGGCTGGTATTTGCCTGAATTCTGTCACGGTCCGCATAGAAATAATAACCAGCGCTGTCATAGAGCATATCATCATTTATATCATAATGAGCATTTATATCCGGGCCGACTTCGGGATCAAGATAATAATATCCGTGGAAGAACGACGTCTTTAAATCAAAAAAAGTCTTTTCATTGAGAATGTGAGTCAAGGCAAAGTTTCCCACGACATCCGGTGACTTTTGATCAACGCACGCCACCTCATCTGTTGTTGCCCCCGCCCCCCGGTTGACGCCATTATAAACATCTATTTCTAAAAAAGAGTTAAGGTTGGTTGAAGGGGTCAATTGAGCGGTTATTTTCAAAAAACCTCTTGGCTGTTTATATTCTCTTGCTTCACTAAATCCGGTATGGTAATTTTTGTTATTGTAGTACTGACCACCGAGAAAAAACCATACTTTGTCTCTTAAAATGGGGCCGCCAATGTTTGCAGCAAAATCGGTTATTGCTTGGGCGGGGGGGGTCAGGTCCGGAAAATCGTCAAGATAAGCGCTGTTATTGTTAGCCTGCCAGAACTTCCCGTCTGCTGCTTTTCCTTGAAATATGGTGTGAAAGAAACCTGAAAATTCATTTCCGCCTGACTTTGTGACCTGGTTAAAAACAACCCCTGTAAAATTACCATACTCTGCCGGCAAACCAAGGGCCATAACCTTAACTTCCTCAATAATGTTAGGATCATTGAAAACCCAGGCAGAACCGGCCTCAGGGTCAGAAACATCTACGCCGTCAATCTGATAAGCAACTCCGGTTGATGATGAAGCTCCATAAGCTACATCATTTGTTATTCCAGGGGCAAGATTGATAATGTCCATGGCAAAATTACTGAAAGGCACATTTTTTAACAGGTCTTCAGTAAGTGTTACTGAAGCGGTTTCTGTGGATTTTACATCTACTGTGGGAGATTCAGCAATGACTGTCACTTCTTCTTCCAAAGCGCTTGGCTTTATTGTCACATCTACTGTTAATCTCACAGTTGTCGTTACCCGGATGTTCTCCTGGATGACTGTTCCAAATCCCTGCAGTTCCGCTTTTACAGCATAGAGGCCTGGCGGAAGAGCGGGAAAGCGATAACTCCCTCTATTATCTGTAGTTGTGCTTCGCGTACGGATAAGATTAGGGCTTGTTAAAGTTATGGTAACACCAGGAAGAGGTTCGCCTTGGTCATCCATTATAGTTCCAACCACAGCGCCTGTTTCCTTTGACTGAGGAAGAGCAAGAGGTGCAAGCAGGAGAAAGAGGGCAAATACACTAATAAAAGTTTTTAATCTCATTTTACCTCCGATTTTTTTTAAATTAAAATTCCATTTACCTTTAGATTTTTTATGCTGTTCCCTATTTTTACCTCCTTACTATCTTTATTATATTAATAATATAAAATTTTGACAAAAAGATACATCTTTATTTAAAATAAGCTGCGAAATACATGCCAAAATATTTTTTTCACAATTCCTTTTTTATCAACAAGATAGTTATTTTCATTTTTATTTTTTTATTCAATTTTTTGGATTATCCAATAAATTGGATAAAAAGGGGCAAATTTCAGGAACTCATAATAAATGGAAGCAATTGCAACTTATCTGCACATTTGCTATTTTAATATAGAGGAACTAATAAAATTAAGTAGATTAAGTAAAAATTTAAAAAATGAAAAAGACAAATCTCATTCTATTAATGCTGATCTCTGCTTCTTTACTCCTATTAGCAGGAGAAAAGCTTTCGCCAAAGCACAAAGATTGGCTTGAACTAGTTTCTCCAATCATCACAAAAACCGAAAAAGATGTTTTCTTAAAACTTAACACAGGCCAAGAAAAAGATAAATTCATCAGCCTTTTCTGGAACAGGCGCGACCCCATGCCGGATACCCGTGAAAACGAATTTTATCAAGAATACATGAAGCGTGTCCGCTTTTCCGATCTCAATTTTGGACATGAAAGTTTTAAAAAAGGAAGCCGGACAGAAAGGGGCTATTTTTATCTTCTCTTAGGCCCCCCCTTAGAAAGACAAATATATGCAACTCAATCTGACCTCTGGCCTCTTGAACTCTGGCATTATAAAGGAGAGGTAAAATACGGCCTTCCTCCATTTTTCTATCTGGTTTTTTACCAACCTCAGGGATTAGGCAAGTACCGCCTCTATTCACCGGATGTAGAAGGTCCTGAGAAGCTCGCAGCTCCCACAGCAAGCCGGGGGCTCAACCGTAATCAAGCATATCAGGCTATAAAGAAAATATCCGGGGAACTGGCCGGGGCTTCATTGTCTTATATCCCGGGAGAGGCAACTCTTGGGATTACTTCTCTTTCCTCAGGATCAGTTTTATCCGGTATATATTCTCTTGCGGAAAAAAAATTCCCTGATGCTTATGCGCGTCATTTTCTCGACTACAAGGATTATATAGAGGTAGATTATACCCATGATTTCGTAGACAATCATGCCAGAACTGCGATTTTTAAAAATGCCGGACAATATTTTATTCACTGGACATTAGAACCAGGCAAGTTAAATTTTTCTTCCTATCAAGGGAAAAATTATGCTAATTTCCAGATCATCATAAGGATCGAAGATAGCACGGGAAAGCTTGTCCAGGAAAAGGAAGAAGAAATTCCTATAAATATTACCCCGGAAGAATACAGGAAACATGAACGCCAGATCTTTGCTTTTCAGGATATACTGCCGATTATCCCGGGAAGATTTAAGCTTTTTTTCTTACTTAAAAATAAGACAGGAAAAGAATTTACATCTTTCCAGGCAAATGTCCTAATCCCTGCTGAAAAAAGCGGTCCTTTTTTTAGCAGCTTTCTTCTTTATCAGAAACGCCTGGAACTAGGAGAAAATCAGAGAACAAAACTAAAAGCATTCGCATTTAATGGAAACCAGTATTTGATAAATGCTCAGAACAATTTCCTGCCAAAAAAAGATATTGGCATTTACTTTCAGTTACATAATCTAAAACAAAAACAGGGAAAATCATTATTGATCGAGATCATTGCCCTTAATACCGATTCTACTGTCCATAGCATCAAAAAGCCTTTGAGCGAAGTCATGAGTCCGGACAGACAAGGAATCGATATCAATCCTATCTCTCTTCCATCTTTCAGTCCGGGATATTACAGGGTAGAAGTAGCCATTCTTGATGCTGATGGGAGAGAAATCCTCAAAGGAAAAGAACATTTTATTCTGCTTGCCCAAGCATATTCTGTCCTCCCCTGGGCTTATGCCCAGATTCATAAAGGATTTCCCAATCCTGAAGAACTTTATTCATTAGCCTATCAGTATTTCATGACAGAAAAATATGAACAATCCAGAGGCACTCTTGAGAAAGCACAAAATATAAAAGATAAACCGGAGGCCAGGCTTTTACTTGCACAAACACTTTTTGCCCTTAAACAATACGCTGAATCTCTCAGAATTGCCACTACCCTGTATAATGTAACCCGGAACAGAGAAGCCGCAAAAGTCATTGCTGCAAATTATTCAGCTCTCGAGAATTGGTCTCAATCACTAATCTATCTTGAAAAACTGTTGGAAGAGGCAACAGAATTAAGCATATTAAACCTCGCAGCTGAATGTTATCTAAACCTGGACCAACCCCAAAAAGCTTTTCCGCTTCTCCAGCAATCTTTGAAACTTAATCCGGATCAGCCAAAAATCAAGGAGTTGGAAAAAAAGACAAAAAACAAAATCAGGAGGGAATTATGATAAAAAAGGGCTTAATTTTAGCAGGTATGATAGTAGCTTTCAGTTTAAGCTCATTTGCTCAGTTCCAGGGAAAAATCGAAGGAATTGTCACAGACAGCGAGAAAAATCCTCTGGAAAAAGTAACAATTGTTATTATCTCTACAAAAACAGCAGCAAGAAGATTTAATATTTCAACAGATAAACAGGGCAGATTCACTCAAATCGGGATCTGGCCGGGATATTATCAAGTTACTTTCCAGAAAGAAGGTTTTATCCCTGCATATTATGAAGTAAAAGTAGCCATCGCAGAAGCGACAAAATTAGATGTCAAAATGTTGAATGCCGAGAAGGCTATAGAAAAAGCCCTTTCCGATGCTGACAGGCTATTTCTCAGAGGGTATAAGCTCTACGAACAACAAAAGTATGAGGCAGCCGTCCAATCTTATCAAGAAGCAATAAAACTCAACTCATTAAATTGGGGTTATTACTTTAACCTGGGGCTTGCTTATAAAAAAATGAAAGAAAACGAGAAAGCTATGGCTGCCTTCACAAAGGCGGTAGAGTTAAATCCGGAAAGCTACAGCAGCAATAAAGAACTGGGCGAGATGCTCGGCAAGGCCAAAAAATTTGAAGAGGCAAAAAAATATTATAAAAAAGCAGTTGAACTCAATCAAGATGATCATGATACTTATTATAATTTAGGACTTGTTTTAATCGCACTGGGTGAAAGGGAAGAAGCGCTGGAAGCTTTTCTTAGGGTGACAGACCTTAAGCAAGATTATGCAGAAGCATATTATGAGATTGGCACAATTTGTATCGGGCAAAATAACATTGATGAGGCGGTTATAAATCTGGAAAAATTCCTGGAATTATCTCCTGAGCATGAAAAAGCTGCCACAGCCAGGCAAATGCTTGATTATTTGAAAAAATAGGTGCGACGGTAAAGGAACTAATTGCATGAAATGCCCAAACTGTAACTTTGAAAATCCCGAGCATAATCGTTTTTGTAACAAATGTGGAATGCCTATTTCTGTGCCAGGAGAAGACTCTGTTCAGAAAACAAAGGCTTCTGTAACCCCAACGTTAGAGTTTGCCAGCGGGAGCACATTTGCCGGAAGATATCAGATCATTGAAGAACTGGGAAAAGGCGGCATGGGCAGGATCTATAAAGTTGTCGATAAGAAAATAAATGAGGAATTGGCATTAAAACTTATTAGACCAGAGATTGCTGCTGATAAAAAAACCATTGAGCGATTCGGCAGCGAGTTGAAATTTGCCTGCAAGGTATCCCACAGGAACGTTGGACGCATGTATCATCTCGGCGAGGAGGAGGGGATCCATTATATCACTATGGAGTATGTACCCGGTGAAAGCTTAAAAGACATGATTGGAATGATGGGACAACTGAGTACAGGACAAGCCGTATCAATTGCCAGGCAACTATGTGAGGGACTTTCTGAAGCACACAGGCTGGAAATCGTGCATCGTGATTTAAAGCCAAGTAATATCATGATAGATAAAAAGGGGAATGCCAGGATTATGGATTTTGGGATAGCACGCTCCCTTAAAGCAAAAGGTATAACCGGAGCTGGGATGATGATCGGGACGCCCGAATATATGTCACCAGAGCAGGTTGAAGCACAAGAAGTTGACCAGCGTTCTGACATATATTCGCTTGGAGTAGTTCTGTATGAGATGCTGACAGGTAAGGTCCCTTTTGCAGGAGAGACACCCTTAAGCATTGCCTTGAAACACAAGAGTGAAGAACCTACGGATCCCAGGGAGATTAACTCTCAGATTCCCGAAGATCTGAGCCGTATGATTCTTAAATGTATGGAGAAGAATAAAGAGAAAAGGTATCAGACAGTGGAGGGGCTTCTATCGGAGCTTGACAAGATAGAAGAAAGATTATCCACGATAAAGAGAATCTTCCCAAAAAGAAAGCCTCTAACTAAAAAGGAGATAAAAGAAACATTTTGGAAGTACAGAAAGATTGTTGCAGTGTTTTTTGCGGTAGTAATTTTTGCTGGAATAGCTTTTCTCTTATTCAAGGAAAAAGCGCCATCGCTTCCTTATGAGGAGAGAAAAATGCTGGTAGTCCTGCCGTTTGAGAATTTAGGGCTTCCAGGGGATGAATATTTCGCAGATGGATTAACTGAGGAGATTACAAGCCGCCTGGCATCGCTACACGGACTTGGTGTGATTTCCCGGACAAGTGCCAGACAATATAAAGAAACCAATAAAACAACCAAACAGATTGGTGATGAGTTAGGTGTTGATTATATACTTGAGGGGACTGTACGCTGGGATCGGAATCCGGAAGATAAAGGCAGGGTGTTCATAAAGCCGCAGCTTATCCGGACCTCTGATGACACTCACTTTTGGTCTGGGCACTATGACCGAGTCATCGAAGATATCTTTTCGGTCCAGTCTGAAATTGCTGAGCAGGTTGCCCGGCAATTGGATCTTAGTGTACTAGAGCCGGAACGAAGAGCTCTGAATACCAGACCTACCGAAAACCTCGAGGCATATGATTATTACTTAAAGGGAAGAGAACACGAGGATAGAGGATGGGCATATTCAGATGACAGGGAGTTTGAACTTGCTGTAGAGATGCTGGAGAAAGCAACAGAATTAGATCCTGGCTTTGCCATGGCATATGTGAGATTATCTTATATCCATTCCAGGATGTATTTTTTCGGGATTGACCGCACAGCTGAACGCTTAGCAAGATCAAAGGCTGCCGTGGATAAAGCTCTGGAGCTGCAACCTGATCTACCTGAGGCACACCAGAAATTAGGATTTTATTACTATTGGTGTCTCTCTGATTACGACCGAGCAGCAGAAATATTTGAATCTGTTGAAAAAGCGCGTCCTAATTTCGATCCACAGTTGCTTGGCTATATTCAAAGACGGCAGGGCAAGTGGGAACAATGTTTGAAAACGCTAGAAAAAGCTTTCAGTATCAACCCGCGTGATACTCAAATAGCCTATGAATTAGGCGGAGCCAACCTCAGTATGCACAGATACGCACAGGCTGAGCAATGGTTCAACCGTGCTCTATCGCTATTTCCGGATCATCTTCCAGCTCAATTAGGGAAGGTTGGGATTTATATCCTCTCTGAGGGGAATACGGAAAAGGCCCGAGCCTTGCTGGAGAGATTACCTCCCCACCAATTAAGAGATTACATGTTGTTCTATATTGAAATGCTTGGGCGAAACTACAAGGATGCGCTGGCCCTGCTAGCCTCCCTATCTTATGATTCTTTTGAAGAACAACATTTATATTTCCAGAAGAATCTGGCTTATGCCTCTGTATATCATGCAATGAAAGATTTGTCGCTGATGAATACCCATGCCGAATCAGCGCGGATTATCCTGGAGAAAGCGGTTAGAGAGAGTCCTGAGGATCAAAGATTTCACGCTGCTTTGGGCCTAGCTTATGCCTACCTGGACCGCAAGGAGGAAGCAATTTATGAAGGGAATCGGGCAGAAAAACTTCATCCAGTGTCAAAAGATGCAGCCCAGGGGCCAATATACCTCCTGAACTTAGCCAGGATTTATACTTTGGTTGGTGAATATGAGAAAGCGATTGATCAATTGGAATATCTCCTTTCTATCCCTAAAGCTGAATATCTTTGGCAGCTTATTTCTGTTCCTCAATTACGACTCGATCCGCATTGGGACCCATTACGCGAACAACCCAGGTTTCAGCGTTTTATGGAAGAGAACTCAAATGGCAAATAATATGGATTTTACTCCACATCATTGGCAATTTGGAACATAAATGTTTATCATACATTATATGCAGCGAAAGACAATTATAATCCTGTTTCTTTTGGTTTTGGCCGGACTATCTCATCTGAGTTGGGGGCAGTTTACTTCCGTAGAAATCGCCCAGAGGAATGATATCGAAGAGCTTCTCAAAACCGCTAAAATCATAAGATATGAAGACATCGGCGAAGGGGTTACAAAACCTTACCACCTTTTCCTGAGCAAAGAAGATAGAGACATCGAAGGGTGTTGGAAAAATCCCAAGGGTACACAGTCCGGTCATCTGGAAGGCTGGCAGTATGAGATCGCTGCTTATGAGATGGACAAGCTGCTTGATTTGAGAATGGTTCCTCCCACGGTCGAAAGAGTATTTAGCGGCAAAAAAGGCTCTTTGCAGTTTTGGCTGCAGGGAGGAATGAATGATTTAGTCAGGCAGGAACAAAATATCAATATTCCCAAGGAACACCAGAATCGCTGGATAAAAAGAAAGTACTTGGCACGGGCCTTTGACTGTTTAATTGCCAACGAAGACCGCACCCAACAGAATATCCGCTATACGGATGACTGGCGCACTATCCTTATTGATCATTCCCGCTCATTTCGTTCCTCCGTAAAGTTTACTAAAAAGCTTATGTACGGCCGCAATGGGATTATGGGTGTGAAGCTCATACGGCAGCTTCCCCGGGAGTTTGCAGCTAAAATCAGAGACCTTGATTTTGAGAAGATAAAAAATGCGCTAGGCCCTTTATTGAAGGACAAGGAGATCAAGGCTATCCTTAAGAGAAAAGAGTTGTTGCTAAAAGACATTGAAGAAATGATCAAGGAAATCGGAGAGCATAACTTTTATTATTGATCTGATTCTAATAGATCCTGAAAGCGGTTGATGTTTGCGAGCGGGCTTGGCTCGAAATATCTTCCGCAATTATTACTAGAAGGTACTCTCCAGGTGCCATTTTCGGCATTTGAAATTCAGCTAAAAGCGTCCCCATTTCGCCCTCTTTATTGCCAGACAGAATGGATACCGGCAGGGCAGTCGATTTTTTTGAGGATTTTTCTATCAAGGCCGCCTTAAATTTAAGCACCGGTTTAGTGAGGTTATGCAGGGAACAGCGGAGCACAGCCTGGATTTTGGCCGCATCCCCAGCTATTTCCCCCAGGATGGGATAGGACTGCTCCGGATCAAAGGGAAAATAATCCAGCAGAGCAAATTTATTGCCCATGGCTTTGGGAACAAACCCTCTCACATAGAGACCGGATTTTCCGGGAGCCAGAAAAAGCGGGGGAAAAAGTTTTAAACCCTGGGCCGAAATATCCGGGATATCCATTGCATACCGCCCCACCGCTCCATTTCCAGTATCCATATCCCGAATGACTATCCGGAATTTATATAATCCTGCAGATATGGGCAGCAGAGAATAGTAGTAGGCGTTCTTTCGTTTCAAGCTGGAAATCTTCACTGCCTTTCTTTTAAGATCGATGAGATTCTCCTTTTTATCAAAAACCAAAAAGTAGATCTCCGCTTTTTCGCCTATGGATTTTCCTATCTTCTCACCCAGGATCTGGGCCATCAACAAAACACCCGAGCCCTGCTGATAGGGAAAGGGAAGGGCCGTCATAGCTAAATCCAGCGGGGTTTGCAGGAGAGGCCTTTCCGTAAGGGCCAGGTCAATGAGATGGAGCTCTTTCTCCATGGCATTAAATTTGGAGAAGGACTTGGGATTGAAATATCCTTTTTGGGCGAAGACATGGCACTTGGGGCGGGTAACCGAAACTTTTATGGAATTATAGCGGCCGTCCCAGGATTCGTCAATATAGTAGCCCAGCACATAATAAGAGCCGGTGAAGGTCTGGACCGTGTCCAGGATTTCTGCGTAATTCTGGACATTACCGATGAATTTCCCCCCGGTGTATTGGGATATTCGACGCAGGGTGGCTTCTCCCTTCATCTGGGCGGGGAGGGTCATGTTGGTAGCCAGGACTTCCGTATTCACGCTGAACACGGTTGCATTAGCCGCACTAAGTTCTTTGAGCAGTTCCTCGAATCTATTCCGCAGCAAAGTGTCTACCCCATATCCCTGAGGCTGGAAGGGATTAGAGGTTTCAACCCCGTGAATCAGGGAGTAAGGAATACCGGAGGAGAAGAATATGATGTGTTTATGCCCGGAGATATAGCGCATGGCTTTGGCCAGGTCGATAATCCGGGAAAATAGATTATGGGTTTGATTTTTGTATGCGTCTCTTTCAAAGCGGTTGTTGGATTCCAAAGATCCTGAGGCAAAATAATTAAAGCCTGATCTGGTCAAACCAGCTGATGCCGGATCTTTCAGGTGGGCTGGGACGCCATCTTGAACCGGGTGGTTGTACTGGCTGGCATCCAGGGCCGATTCTCCTGTGATCTGCTGATAAATCATGGCCTCAAAATTTTCTACCCGCCCCACTCTTCCTGTTCCCCCGATGCGCTCCACTACCTGGCGGATCACCTGCCGGTCTGTGGTTAAGTATTCATGCAGGGTAAGCTGTTTAAGGACCGAGTAGGAAATAACGCCCACTTCGTCTGAAGGCTGCAGCTGATTATCGATGAAGTGCAGGGCTGCTTTCTGGGCTTTTAGAAATCCTTTGGCATTATTGTTGGCCATATCAAAAAAGAAAAAAAACTTCCGGTTCATGATGTCTTTGGTTTGGCTTGCCGGTTCTTGGTCTTTTATCGTGGCTTGGGATTCGGGTGTCTTTTCAGAAGGAATAAGGGCATATCTTTCGAATTCGGTTATTTTCTGGAGCTTATTATTATCATAGATTAAAAAATCATCTTTATTAAGACCTGTAACAGGATTGCCGGCACTGTCAGTCACATAGACCTGAATGAGCTTAAGCGTAACCGACACCTCATGTTTGAGTTCCTGGGTCTTTTGTAAAGGGATTTTTGCTGATGAAAATCCTTGCGAGCATAAAATCGTTAAAGAGATTAGGATTAGATATATGAGATTTTTTTTCATTGGACTATTTCCCCATTTTTATCCTGAAAACCTAAATAGCAATAAATGTACCATCTTTAATTTTTTTTAATTCGCAAGTTCTCTTATTATACTGTTTTTTATACCAGAGTCCAACAAATCCGGGGTTCATAATGATAATCCGTACTTAAGTAGAAAGAGGAAGATGAATTTGAGGGGATAACGGCGCTCGCTTCAGATTTTTAACGCCATTCTTCTTCGCTTTTCTCGGCTGCTGCGCAACTCCCCCCGTCCGTGGGTCAGACATGCTCCCAGCCCGGCTTTGCCGGGTTCCCTCGAAAAGCCTCATCAGAAGGCTAAATCTTCAATGTCGCTTCTTTCATCCTCTCAAATTCATCTCATTTATTAAAAAGTACGGATTATCGTGATGTTCCAAATCTGATATGATCTGGAGTTCTTCTGAAAATTTTGCCAAAAGTGCAGGAAAAAGAATCAGGTTAATTGATTAAGAAAACCGTGAGCAAGGATGAGCGGGCATGGTTCTTCTCCTTTAAGGAGAAGAGAGCGAAGACTGTATCCGAGTGGATTTTCCACGCTGGGGAAAATCCGCGTGTTTTCGTAGCAACTAACCTGATTCTTGCTTAAGGCTCAGAAGCTTAGAAAAAATGGGGGAACTCCGATCTGTATGATGATTTGACTTTCTTTTGACCTTCTCATTGTCTTAGAACAATACACCTGTCCCAAAGTAATGACAAAAAATTAATTGGCTTTACTATCATTCCCCTGATAATATATGGTACAAATATTGCGTTAAAGAAAAAGGAGAACTTTTTAGGGGATTTATGTGAAAGTCCAAAACTATCTTATCGTCATATTGGCAGTCTGTCTTTTTCCTAGCAATATTCTTGCCTTAAATCTCAATTCGTCCGAATGGAAATTAAAGATCTTGGTTGAAAAGGCGAATATCCGCATGGAACCTGATATGAAGAGCCCGGTGGTGACCTATGTCATGAGAGGAGCTATGCTTAAATCCTATGAACGGACAGGTGCATGGTTCCGGGTTATCATAGGGTCTGATAAGGATGGATTCGTGTCTATGGGATATATTCATGTAAGCGATGTAGAAATAGTCAAAGAGAAATTGACTCAAGAGACTGATTTTTGGAAATACGAGGAACCTGGCTCATTCCATGGAATAGGATTAAGTTTAAAACTAACCGGAGGCATGACCTATTTTTCCGGGGGAGATGTGGGTGTAGGAACCAGAGGGATGTATGATTACAATTCTAATTTTCTCGTTTCCCAGGGATTCACTCTCGAGAGTTTTTTAAAGCCCTTTCATTTTGGCGCTGAAGCCTCCGGAGATATTGTTTTTAATCTCAATCCTAAGTTTGGCATCGGAATAGGTTCAGGTTTTATCTATGCCAGCAGCCGCAGCCTGCTCAATTATTATGAGGAAGAATTCAAATATTATCTTTTCCAAATGGTAAGTCAGCCTGAGATAAGAGTTGTTCCCCTCAGAGTGGGAATGTTTTTCTCTTTACCAATTCACCGGTTGTTTAATATCACCATAAATGCCGGCCCCGTACTCTATTTTGCCAAGTACAACTATACTCTGGGTGCGGATGGGGACAATTTAGACAGCTTATATCAGGAGGCAAGTGCCAAGCGGATGGGGTTTCAGGGAGGGATCGGACTTGAAATCAATTTAAACCAAAGAGCCATCTTCTTGATCGAATGTCATGGCCGCTATGCTAAAATCAGCAATTTCCAGGGAACAGCCAAAATCAATGACTGGGAATTGAATATATGGGGCGTGGCAAATGATAATATATCTATAGAAGAGGGAACGCTTTACTTTTTAAAAAGACAAGGATATCCAGGCCTGGCCATATTAAATGATAATGCAGCAGGTTATGAAAATATTCGTACCGCAGTGTTTGATCTGAGTGGTTTTACTCTACGCGCCGGATTAAAATTCAGGTTCTGAAAGTAAAGACATGAGAAGCAAAAAAAGTATGACTTGGAGGGGGTAACAAGATGAAGGGAAAATATTTTATAGGCATTCTCGTCACGGTTCTTATTTTTTTGCCTTTGGCCCCCTTTTCCAAAGAAAATCCCAAATTGGCTAAAAAATATCAAAAATGGCTCAAGGAAGAGGTCATCTACATTATTACTCCGGTTGAAAAAGAGGTTTTTTCCAAACTGGAAATAGACCGGGACAGAGATCTTTTTATGAAAGAATTCTGGCGGCAGCGGGATCCTACCCCCGGCACACCCCGGAATGAATTCAAAGAGGAGCACTTTCGCAGGATTGAATTCGCAAATAAAAAATTCGGGCGAGGCACACCTTTTAAAGGGTGGCGTACGGACAGGGGGAGATTTTATATCAAACTCGGCAGACCTTCCTATGTGGAAAAATATATGGATCCGGATGTTCATCCCATAGAGATCTGGTATTATTCCGGCAATCCCAAATTTGTAAAAGCGTCTTTTTTCCGGCTCTTGTTTTTCCAAAGATACGGAGCTGGGGAGTTTGAACTTTATAACCAGTTTTCAGACGGTCCCAAGAGTTTGGTTGCTTATATTGATAAAAAACTTAGAGGCGTAGATGAGAACTTGGATCCAGATGCCAGAGCACTCATAATCTTAGAAAGGGAGGTTTCCTTTGAATTGGCCGATGCTTCTATGTCAGCATTTCCGGGGCAGAAAGGTCAGGGATGGAGGTTGGATTCACAGGTTTTGTTGGGTGAGGTGGAGACCATCCCCCAAAAAAAAGTAGATGATGACTATGCCATTGAGTTTCTTGAACATAAGGCAGTTGTGGAAGTCAGTTATTCCGTCCATTACATCGGCAATCAGTACCGGGTGAACCTTATTCAGGATCCTTCCGGACTTTTCTTTGTTAATTACATTCTTGTCCCCGATACACTTTCGGTTGATTTCTTTAAGGATAAATATTTCACAAATCTTAAGACCTCTGTGCGCGTGACGGATGAAGCGGGCAGGACCATTTTTCAAGGGGAAAGAAATATTCCAGTCGAATTAAAAAAAGAGGAATTAAAAGTACTTGAGAAAAGATCTTTTCACCTCTATGATTCTTTTCCCCTGGTCCCGGGAAATTACACTTTAAATCTTTTATGGGAAAATATGGTTACCAAGGAATTTACCTCTGTGGAGAAAAAAATATCTATACCTGAGGGAAAAGATCTGCACATGAGTGCGTTGGTTTTAGCCAGGAAAGTCAGCCGAGATTTACCTAAGAGTCAGGAAAGCAGCGCCTTTCAGTTAGGCAGACTTCAGATCTATCCTTCCGTTAATAACACATTTTATGAAAAAGACAGTTTATTTCTCTTCCTTCAGATCTATGGTTTAAATCATAACTTGAAGCAGGCCGGAATCTTGGAATTTTCCTTTTCCCAAGAGGAACGAACCTTACAGACGATTTTTAGGAACATCAGCGAATATAATAGTGACCGGGATTTTCTCGAAGAAATCCCCCTGGAGAAACTTAAACCTGGAAAATATACGGTTAAAGTGTCACTTCTTAATAAAAAAGGGGAAATACATTTCTCAGAAACCGAGAGGTTTTCCATCATAACAGAACCTGTTCCCGGGTCATGGGTGGTGGCCCAAACCAGTCCCCCGGCTGATGATCCCTATTATGCCTATATCATAGGGATTCAATATTTGAACAAGGGAGAGCTGCAAAAGGCTCAAATGGAGCTGGCAGATGCTTATGCCAGAAAACCGGATGCGCTGGATTATGCTTTAAGTTATGCCCGGGTTCTATTGATTTTAAAAGATTTCCAACGAGTAAAAGAAATCCTTATCCCTTTTGTGGAAGCCAAGCAAGAAGATTTTGGGCTCTTTTACAGCCTGGGGAATGCGTCTCAGGAAATAGGCGAGTTTGGAGAGGCCATCTCATATTATCAAAGAGCCCTGAACCTTAAAGGGAATATCACCCTGATTTTAAATGCCATGGGCGAGTGTTATTTGCAATTGGGCAATAGGGAACAGGCTTTGCAAGCATGGAAGAAATCTCTGGATACAAATCCGCACCAGGAAAATATAAAGAAACTTATCGAAAACATAAAAGAAAAATATTAAACCTGAATTATTTACATTTTTTATGAATTATTCAGGATAAAAGAATGATTCGGAAATATTTAGTACTAATCTCTTTATTGGTTATGATTTGCATATCTATCCCTTCACTTCTTCAAGCAAATAAAAAACTGATCAACAAAGCCTGGGAGAGTATGGATTATATGAACTATAGTCAAGCTGTGAATTTACTGGAGAGGGCGCTTGTGGATGATCCAAAGAAAAAGGATGTGAGAACCCTTATGGCGTTTGCCTATTTTAAGCTTTTAAAATATAAAAATGCCATCAAAGTGTTAGAGCAGGAGCTTGAACTTTTTCCTGAAAGCCTGAATGCACACATCCTCCTGGGATATATCAACTTCCAACACGACAAACTTGCAGCGGCGGCTATTTGTCGCGGTTATGATACTCTCATTGAAAAAACCCAAAAAGGCAAAATAAAGAAAAACCTACGTGAGAATCCTAATCTCGCTCTGCCGGATTTTATCCTGGGTATATTTCACAAAAAAAATGAAGATTACGGGGAATCCATAAGGAATTTTCGGTTGGCTCTGGAGAGAGGGTATGACCCGGTTGCTTGTTATGCTCAACTCATTGATATTGAGTTCATAAAAGAAAACTGGAAAATGAGTTTGACCCTGTCGCAGGAAGCTCTGGATGCAGAAGGACCTTCACCCGAAGTCTTTTTTTTGATGGGATATGGGTATTACCATATTGGTGAAATCGAAAAGGCTGTAATTAACTTTAACAACGCAATCGAGCTAAAACCATATCAGGCTGAATCCTTAAAAAACCTGGCAAAAATTTACTACAACCAAGATGAATTGAAGCTTGCCATTCCTCTTTTGAAAAAAGTTCATGCCCTATCCCCTCACGATTATGAAGCCAACTTTTTATTAAAACAGATAATAAAAGCAAATCCCTTGTTGCTGCAGGCGATTAAACCAAAATTGACCAAAAACATCATAGATGAGAAAGAGCCTGAGTATATATATGTTTTTAAAACGGAAATCAACAAGGTTCTTTATGGCATGAATGCCGCTTTTTTAAATTTGGTTAAAGCGGGACAGTTGAATTCGGCCAGAAATCTGATTCTTGACTTCCTTGAAATTTGCGATCTTTCGTCTGAACTCAATTACAACCTGGCAAAGCTGTATGAATTGGATGACAATTTGGGCAGAGCTTTAAAATATGCTTGGAGAGCCATGGAACTTAAATCAGATTATGTTGATGTCAATTTAAATAGGGGCAGTTATGGCCGTCACTTCGCCACAGACTTGGGTGGAGGGAGCAAGGTTGCTAGATTGCCCCAAGGATCCAAAAAGCAAAAAAAAGACAATAAAGATGTCTATGATTTAATCGGAAGCATTTTTTTTAAACTGGAAGACTTTCCCAACTCTCTCCGCTTCTATGAAAAAGTCATCCAGATTGATCCGGATGATGCTATGAGTCATTACAACCTGGGATGTGTTCTATTCGCATTGAAAAACTATGGGAAATCAGAAGAGCATTGGAGGTTGACTATCCAGAATGAGAAAAAGCAAAAACAATCAGAAAAAAAAGGTAAAACATCACCGGATAAACTCGCATGGTCCTTAACTGTTGAAACCAGGCTGTTGGCATTCGAAGCCCGCAAATCTTTAGGACGTCTTTATCTTCAAAGAAACTTAAAAGAAAAGGCCTTGGAGGAGTTCATTATAGCTATCGAGCTTGTGCCAGAAGATGCAGATCTACACTTTGAAGTAGGGAAAATATATATTGAGTTGAAAAATTCGGAGAAGGCGAATTACCATTTTGAAAAATATCTTTACTTAGGCGGAAAAGAGGAAAACGTGAAAAAAATCTTAAAATCAAAAAAAGGGGAGAAAGCCTTATTTCCTTTGCCGGACACCACTTAGAGGCATGGGAGGATGGGCATCGGTTATTTCCAGGAGTTTTTCACCGCCCAAACTGAACTCAGCGCCCTTATATAATTTTCCATTTCCTTTCCCTTTTTCGTCAATATTCAAAACCATCACCATATAAAGATAGTGGCTGTCTATCCTTATGGTTGTTTCTGTGTCCCAGCTTTGTCTTTCCATAACAAGCATGATCTCTCTGCCTTTTTCTGTCGGATTGGTAACAGCAGCAAGGATACGCAGGTTGAGACCGCGGGCGCTTAAGAAATTGATAGCCCCTTTATTGATTTTTTGAAAAGTATTCATAAAAGCCAAAGATCCCTGCTCGGCAATGATTTTTTGCAGCTCTTTTATTTCATCCGGAGTGGTATAACTCTCAATTTTGATTCTGATATTGATCATTCTTTCCGAGAACAGGCCGGCCTTATTGAGGAGCTTTGCCCGGAATTCCTCTGTGGCAGATAAGGGAATGGCCAGAATCAAACAGGCCCCAACGAATGAGTAAAAAATACGATTTCTGACCCCAAATTTTCTCATGTTTCCCTCCTCGTCTTTATTGATTGATAAAAAGAACTCATAGCGATATTAATAGCCTGATTTAGTATAGCATTTTTAATACTCAAGTCCAATCAAAGTTATAGTAAGATCGACAATAAGCGGTAAAAAGAATCAGGTTAGATTGATTAAGAAAACCGTGAGCAAGGATGAGCGGGCATGGTTCTTCTCCTTTAGGGAAAAAATTTGGGGAACTCCATTGATAATAAGAGTTGACTTTCAGTAAAACACTTCATATATTTTGCAGGAACTGTTAGGGTGACGTTCTTTTGAGGAGAAAATTTCATGAAGAAAAAGATTTCTTTGTCCATTGTCACACTTATTATCTTAACTAGTGCCTGGCAACTCAATGCTACCGGATTTGCTATATATGAGATGGGAGCCAGGGCAGCAGCCTTAGCCGGGGCATTTACGGCCAAAGCGGATGATGCCTCTGCCATAAGTTATAACCCGGCGGGGCTTGCTTTTCTGGACGGATTCAGGGTTAAAACCAATATTCAATACGGCTCTCTGAAAGCCTCAGCTTTCTCCCCGTATACAGAAACCAGTTTTGTAAGTAATCCCGTGCAAATTCAGGGGTTGCACTATTTAGCATGGAGCCCTTTCAAAGACATCACCTTTGGCTTTGGCCGATTCACGCCCTATTCCACTGATACAGAATGGAATGGGGATTGGCCGGGGAATCGCATTTGTGTTTCATCCCGCTTTGCCTCCATTTATCTCCGTTCGGCTCTGGCTGTGAAGCTTCTGCCGGGACTGGCCTTGGGTGTTGGTATGGATGTGATTCTTTCCCGGGCTGAATGGAGCCATAATATAGATTTCCAACATGAGTCATTTTCACAAACCACTAGAAAGCTTTATATGGACAGCCGTCACCAAACCCAGGGAACTGGGATTGGATTTGTTTCCGGACTTATGTGGAAAATTGGAAAAAGGCTTCAGATCGGCGGCAAATATCAGCATAAGGTCAATTTTAATTCCACAGGATCGAACACATTCCATGAGCCCTTTTTAAATATCTTTTCCATATCTGTTCCGGGTCCGGATGACTTGTTGGTTTCCATGTATACGCTCATGCGAAGTTTCTATAAAGTTCAAGATGTAACATTCAAGATTTCCCTCCCAAGAGAAATTGTAGTGGGAATAATGTTAATGCCTGTGGACAGGTTGACCCTGCTGGTTGACTTGCAATGGACCCAGTGGAGTGATGCCATGAAATGGGAGTTTCAAGCAGATAAAAGCGGCGGAGATCTGAGCCCTGAGTTTATGGAGCGGTATGCTGATTTTTTCGGCATAACTCCCGATTATGGCATACAAAGCGCTGATATGAGTTGGATAGATACCTGGAACATAAAATTCGGCATGGAATTCCATTTAAGTGATACGGTGTTATTCAGGGTGGGATACGCCAATCATCCCAGTGCTGTTAAAGATAGGGCCATCCATCCTGTTATCCCGGATCTGGACAAAAATTTGATCTCCTTGGGCTTTGGTTATGTCGGTCCCTTGTTTTCCATTTGGGATGATACAAAATTGAATGATTTTTCCTTTGATATTTTTGTTCAGTACATGTTTTCCAAAGATAAAACTTCATCATTACCCGGATATGAATTCACCTTTGACACGGATCGTTTGGTTATCGGTTTGGGTATTGGATTTGTTTTTTAAATATCTCCCCATGAAGACAATCAGGTTATTGTTTTTGCTTATTTTCTTTTCCCTGTTTGGTATCCTCACTCCCTCCTCCCATGGAAGTAAGCAAAGCCTGGATGCGTTTCTCTCTCAGGTTAAACTCTCGATTGAATCTCAAGATGTTTCCGCATATTTGAGCTTGCTGTCCCCTGGTATCAGATCCCGGGAAGAGGCGCTTTTTACCAACTCTAGGGAGAATTTGGGATTTGACACTATCTCAATATTTAAAGCCCAGGAGCAGGTTCAAAAGGGAGACTCTGCCCATGTCTACCTTCAAGCCCTTTTCCAAAATTCTTATTCTGCTCGTATTGAGATCTGGAGGCTCGACCTTAAGAGAAATGAGGAAACATGGCAGATTGTCAATAAAAGCATCACCGGAGATGTTAGTAATTTTTATAAACTGAATATCCCTTCCGATCGGGTAGAATTGGTGGATTCGATTGAGATTCAGCATAAAGACATCCGGATGTCATTTGAGAATGCGCTGGTTTTCTATGACAATCTCCCTCATTTAGAAACAGCCCTGCTTGTGATCGGAAAAGGGCGGGTGGCCTTTTCACCGTCCATTGAGAGAGAAAAACATCAGCTTGAGCTGGTTTTTAAAGAAGACGTTCTGGAAGATGATCTGGACTATGTTTTTCTGCGTTTTTCCAATCGTTATTTTTTAAAAAACATTAAAATCAAGAGAAACCAAAACAGCCCCAAGCGCCTTTCCGAAGCTGATAGAAATGAAGTGTCTTCGATATTCTCCCGCCATTATCCCCGGTCTTTCACTATAGAGAACTCCCTGACGGGAGAACTGTTTTCTCTCCTGCCCCAGGCGGATGAGGCAGTGTTTGAGTTCTCAACTGTACATAAAGGAATATTCACCTATATTTACCAGCCTGCGGCAGAGGAAGAAGTCTATCTTTACGAATGGAGGAAGAAGCGGATTCTGAATCTGTATTCGCCTGCAAAAGAAACGGAAGGAAGAAGAATGTTAATCCGGTTCGGAAGCCAATATGATATTCAAAACTACAAGATCGATATAGATTTTGAGCCTCAGGATAAATACATTTCAGGCCGGGCTCTGGTTCATTTTGAGTCTAAGACCGGAGATTTAAATCGGGTGAAGCTCAACCTGAACCCGGCGTTTGAAATCCTGCGGATCAGTGATGATGAGCATAACTCTCTTTTCTATACTCAGGATAAATTAAGAAGCGATCTTTATATATATTTTATGCGGCCTGTTGCTCGCAATGAAAAACGGAGTATAGAAATTTTCTATAGAGGTGTTATGGAGCCTCCGGAATTAATTATAGATGTTGGTCCCAAAACTCAGGTTAATCAAACGACCCTCACCTTTATATCTCCTCCCAAATTTGATTCCTATCTATACAGCAAGTCCGCATTATGGTATCCCGCCCCCAATGATGGGGATTATTTCTATTCGAACCTAAAGGTTGTTGTCCCGGCCAAATATTCGGTTGTGTCAAATGGAAAGCTGGTTGATCAATTTGCAGAGAAGGCTAGGGACAATGGCCAAGAGGTGGATGAATCGCTGCGTTCAGCTTATGTTTTTCAAACAAGCAAACCTGTCAAATACCTGGCTTTTGTTGTGGGAAGATTTAGAAAGATTTCGGAAGAAAATAGGGGAGTTCCGATTGTGTATTTTCGTTCCCATGCTGCTCGCCCTATGGCTTTTGACATAGTTTCTGAGGCTAGTGAAATCCTGGGATTTTATGCTGAAAAATTCGGACCCTATCCCTATGAAAAATTTAAAATCGCCCATCGCATCTGGTTGCAGAGCGGGGGACACAGCCCCCCCTCATTTATTGTCCTCAATGAGTTTTTTTGGCGTCCGGATGTCAAGGGATATGTTCCCAAAAGCGGTCCGGTCAATCTGGCGCGATACCGGGAGTATTTTCTGGCGCATGAGGTCGCGCATCAGTGGTGGGGCCAGGGGGTAGGATGGGAGACCTATCAGGATCAATGGCTGAGTGAAGGGTTGGCCCAGTTTTCCACCATTCTCTACCTGAAAAACAAGTTTGGAGAAGGCGTTTACTTACGACTTCTGCAGAAATTTGCCGATTGGACGGAAAAAAAATCTAATTGGGGGCAGATCACCTTAGGCTCGCGCATCAGTTTTTTTGATTTCGAGGCGTATCAAGCTATTATCTATAATAAGGTGTCAGTTGTTTTAAACATGCTGAAGGATATTCTGGGGGAGGAAGTTTTTTTTCAGGGAATACAAGAATTTTTCAAACGAAATAAATACAAAACTGCCCGAAGCCGGGATTTCTTCAATGTTATGAGCGAGATGACAAAAAGAGACTTAAAGCCGTTTTTTGACGGCTGGTTCCATTCCTATCGTCTGCCGGATGTATATTATTCAGATAAGCTAGCTAAAAGCGGAAATGGCTATGATCTTGAGTTCAATGTAAACCAGAGAGAGGGAATTTTTGTTTTTCCTCTGGATGTGCAGTGGGAGGAAAATAAAAAGAAAATCAAGCGGCAGATCATTATCAGCAAAAAAGCCGAGAATTTTGTCTTTCACCTCGAAAACGAACCGAAAAAGATCAAAATAAATCAGGATAAAATTGTTCCGGGCCGCTTTTCGATAAAGTAGAAAGCCAGCCTTCCTTGCCTTATTTAATTTGACTATTGAATTCTACAGGTGATCGATGTTTGGGAACGGGCCTGACTCGCTTTGTCAACCGCAGATATCTCCAGAATATAATCGCCCGGCTCCATCTCCGGGATCTGAAATTCAACCAAAAGTATCCCTAGATTGCCTTCTTTCTTCCCTGATAGAATAGAAATCGGCAGGGAAAATGATCGCTCGGAAGATTGTTCGATCAGAGCAGCGGAAAACTTTAAAAGCGGTTTGGATAGATTCCACATGGAACAGCGGAGGACGGCCAGGAGTTTTTTTGTGTTATGGGGAATTTCCCCCAGGAGTGGTGAGTATGACGTCGGATCAAAAGGGAAATAGTCCAGCAAAGGAAATTTGCTATCCAATGTTTTAGGCACATAACCTCGCAAAAAGAGTCCGGATTTTCCAGGAGCGAGCAGAAGAGGGGGAAGAACCTGAAGGCCTTGCTTCGGAGCCTCAGGAATTTCCATCGCATACCGTCCGACCGCTCCTTTTCCGGAATCCATATCCCTAATAACAATGCGGAATTTATATTTCCCGGGAGAAATAGGCATGAAGGAATAATAATAACCTTCCTTGCCTTTTAAAGCGGAAATCTTCATTTTCTTCATTTTAAGATCGAGTATGTTATCTTTTTCATCAAACACCATAAAGTAGATCTCCGCTCTCTCACCCCTGGATTCTCCTATTTTTTTCCCCGGAACCTGCGCCATCAGTAAGACCGCAGGATCCCCTTTAATAGGACAGGGAATGGCGATCATAGGTAAAGGGATTGGAGCTTGCAAGAGAGGGCTCTCCGAAAGGGCCAGGTCGAGAAGATGGAGCTCTTTTTCCATCTTGGTATATTTAGCGAAATGCTTCGGATTAAAAAAGCCTTTCTGGGCGAAGACCTTGCATCCAGGTCGGTTAACGGTTACTTTTAAAGAGTGGTAGTGTCCGTCCCAGGTCTCATCCACATAAAAGCCGAGTACATAATAGGAGCCTGTGAATACCTGGACAGTGTCAAGAATTACAGCATAGTTTTGGACATTACCGAGGAATTTACCTCCCGTATACTGAGATATTCTTCGTAGAGTGTACTCTCCCTTCATATGGGCTGGAACATTCATATTTGTAGCAAGCGCTTCCGTATTCAAGCTGAACACAGCCGTGTTGGCGTTGCTCAATTCCTTGAGCATTTCCTCGTATTTATTTAAAAGAAACCTGTCCAGGCCCATATCCGCAGCCGGAGCTGGACTGCCTTCAGGTATCCCGTAAATCAACGAGTATGGAATACCGGAGGAGAACAAAAGAATATGCTTATGCCCAGAAATATAACGAAGAGCTTTGGCAAGATCTGTGATTTTTAATAACATACGCTTCGTAATATTTTTGTGTTCTAATCTTCCTAGATGGCTGCCTGGGCTGCTGCTACTTGGGCTTGCCTGACTGGCATCCAGAGCTGATTCACCCGACATCTCCCTCCAGATTAAGGCTTCAAAATTTTCCGCTCGTCCTACCCTCCCTTCTTTCCCAATTTGCACTACGGCTTTACGGATTGCTTGGCGGTCTTTAGTGAAGTATTCGTGGAGGGTCAGTCCCTTTAAAACCGAGAATGAAAGTACACCGACCTCGTCTGAGGAATGCAGTTGTGTATTGATGAAGTGCAGAGCAGCCTGCTGAGCTTTCAGGAATCCTTTTGTGTTATTGTTGGCAAGATCGAAGAAGAGGAAGAACTTCCGGCTCATGATTTCCTTTAATGTAGTTGATGAATCGATGTCTTTTGTTTCGGGCTGAGATCCCTTTATATCTTCAGAAGGAAATAGAATAAATCTTTCAAAATCCGTTATTTTTTGAAGCTTTTTATTGTCATAGACTATAAAATCATCTGACTTAAGGTCGGTGACGGGATTCCCGGCACTGTCTGTCACATAAACCTGGATTAGCTTTAAGGTGACCGTCACTTCATGCTGGAGCTCCTGGGCGCCTGTGTTGAAACTCAATAGACACATTATTAATAAAAATATCCCCATAAGTATGAGTGTATTAGCTTTCATCTATTCCCCTTTAGTATACTATCACATATTTTATAAAAACAAGATTTATACCAAGATAAATCAGGATTGCATAAATCGGTTCCCTTTGATTTATTCTTTAATTTCGCTTTTTACTTCGGCTATTAATTTATCCAAATTTTCTTGGTCTGCGGCTGAGAATTTATCATAAAATCTTTTTTTACATAGGGTTAAATATTCCAAGGCCCGCGAAGGATTTCCCATTTTTCTAAACACATCGCTGATATTAAAATAAGCATTAATCAATTCGGGACTTAGCTCAATGGCCATAGCAAAATCCCTGACTGCCTCTTCGTTTTTATCTGATGAATATTTGGCTAGCGCCCGGCCGTGATAAGCATCGCCTAAACCGGGAGAGAGGCGGATGGCTTCCTCAAAATATTCCAAAGCCTGCTGCAAAAACTTTTCCTTTTTATCTGCCTGGTATCTGCTTAGATAGACCAGGCCGATATTACTATAGACGACAGCATAGTTTTTATTGATTTCCAGAACTTTTTGAAAGCTTTCCAAGGCTTGGTCAAGCTGATTAAGGCCGAAATAAGCGCTGCCCAGATTTAACCAAGCTTCCGGGTTTTCCGGATCGGATGCCACCAGTTTATTTAAGAGGGGGATAGCTTCTTTCATCTCGCCGTTGGAAAGAAAGCGGTTACTGAGTTCAGAGATTATTCCCTGGTACATAGAGGTATTGATGAAATTTCCCTTATTCCCAAGTTCATTTACTAGATATAGGGATTTCCTTAACTCATTGTTTTTCATCAATACGGAAGCATAATTTACCTTTATCATTACATTTTGAGGTTCAAGGTTGGCAGCTCTTTCATAGTTTTTTAATGCTTCCGCTAACTTGTTTAAGCGGAGATTCACATTTCCCAGTAAAATGTGGGCATGGGTCATCTGGTCATTTCGCTCTAATATTTGACGGCATAATTCCTCGCTTTCAGGCAATTTACCCGTGTTAAAAAACTCGCGGGCTAATCTTATTTTAAGGGATTCGTGATCCGGGAACGTGGTGATCGCTTTCTGAAGGGTGTTGATGGCTGCTTTAGTATTTCCCTTGCTTTTCTCAATCTGAAAAGCCATCTGATAGATACTGGGAATCTCAACTTCCGGATTTTGAGAAATGATTTGGTTAAACTTTTCTTCAGCCAATTTGTATCTTTTTTGATTAAACAAATTTTTTACTTCTTCCACCTGTGAGTAAACTTTAATCCCCTGTTTGGGATCCATCATCTGGGCGGCCCGGTTAGAAAAGCTGGAGATATATCCCAGGGATTCCAGATTCTTGAGGTCACTTTGGGAAAGTTTCCTTTTGCTTGTGTTTGGGCTGACCGTTGCATTATTCCTGAATTGTGCCAATCTTTTTTTCATGTTGGCGGCAATTTTTCTCTGTTTTTCAAACAGATTGTTTTTTTCGGCGGCATCATTTTTTAAATCGTAAAGCTCTGGCTCAGGAAGTGAAATATATTTTAAATTGTCATCTATGATGCCAATGGGGGGAGCCCAGTTGTTTTCTTCCTGGCCAAACATACTTTCAAAATATATAGTTCGTTTCTTTTTCTCTTTTTTACCCTGGATAAGGTTCACAAAGCTTTGACCCTGAATATTCTTGGGAATGGCAAACTTGTTTAGCTCCAGAAGGGAGGGGAGGATGTCAACCAGAGATATCTTTTCCTCAATAATTTGTTTTTCTTTAATATAGCGGGGATTGTGGATGATCAAGGGAACCTTGAGGCTTTCTTCATAACAAAATATGCCGTGGCCATATTCTCCGTGTTCACCAAAAGCTTCTCCGTGATCGCCGACAATGACAATAACGGTATTATCCAGCAATTCCATTGATGCTAGAGTTTGCATCATTTTGCCGATATAGGTATCGACATAATGAATCTCGCTCTCGTAACTCTCCCAAAGGGAGGGAGGTTGTCCGGCAGCCCTGGTTCCATGAAAAAAATAGGGGAAATGCGGATCAAAAAAATGAACCCAAAGGAAAAATTTTTGACCATTATAACCATCAGCCCAGTTCTGAAATTTTTCATAAACTAGGGCAGCAGGAATTTCGCTTTTTAGATTTAGCAAGACCTCAGTGGAGCCAAAATTTTCGTCATAAAAATCAAATCCTTGATCTAATCCGAATTTAGAACAAACCGTGAAGGAAGCGATAATAGCCGAAGTCTTAAAGCCATGGGATTTATAAATTTCTGCCATGGTCAATTCGCTGGTATTTAAACAATAGGTGCCATTGTTTCTGACCTGATGAACATAGGGGAAACGCCCGGTAAAAAGTGAGCAGTGGGACGGAAGGGTCAAAGGGACATTGGCATAACAGTTTTTAAAAATTATGCTGCTGGGGGCGAGCCGATCGATATTAGGAGTAATATTGCCTTTATTATTGTATAGCCCAATACTGTCCGATCGCGTTGTGTCCAATGTTATAAGCAGCACATTCAGCTCTTTAAAGCTGCCCTTTTTTATCTTTGGTAAGGAAAAAGCAATCCTGCTGGCAAATAAAAGGAAAATAAGCCATATTATTTTTTTCTTCATATAATCCTTCCTTTATTTATTATACAATCTGCTATATTAGATTTCAAAGCCTATTCACCAAATCAATCATCCTGTATTCTATCAATTTATTAGATTAAATCCAATATATTGGATTAAATCCAAAATATTGGATATTTTATACTGCATAGGAGAAGTAAATCTACTGATAATAAAGAAGTTGCATCGTTTGTCATCTTGGCATATATTTTGCATATATAAATTAATAACAATATAATTGCGGATGGATGATTTACGGCAGGGATTAAAGGGACAAAGGAAAAGCTATACTACAAAAATACTTTTCATCCACCTACAAAGGGAGGTGCCGAAAGGGAAAAAAGATCAATTAAAATTTAAATTGGTTGGAGTGTTTTTTACACTCCTTGGAGGGAGTTATTCCGTTTAAGATTCTATTTGAGCGGAATATTTCATCCCGGTCAATCCCAAATTCGGGATATGATCGGGATAAGGAGAAAACGTATGAAAAGGCTTAAAATTTTATTATTAATTGTGCTTCTCTCTTGCGGATTCCTGGCAGCTCAAACCCCTACTGGAAAGATCATAGGAAAAGTTACTGATGTAGAGGGTATCCCGCTGCCGGGAGTATCGGTATCAGCAGAGAGCCCGAAACTGCTCGGAGGAGCAGCCGCTATAACTGATGCAACCGGAACATTTCGGATGTTTGCATTGCCCTCAGGTACCTACACGCTCACTTATGAACTGGCCGGATTCAATTCACTTAAAAGAACAGACATTTTCCTCCAACTTGAGCAGACAATCACTATCAATATCAAAATGCAGGTGGCATCGCTGGAAGAAGAAGTCACGGTTATTGGCATGAGTCCTATTATCGATGTCAAGAGCACCGTTAAAGGGAAGACCATTACCAGAGAAGTTTTCATGAGCCTGCCCAAGGGCAGAGACTTCACCGGATTAATCGGAATCATTCCCGGTGTTCAATACGAAGACAATACCGGAGGTCTTTCAGTCGATGGTGCTACCGGAACCGAAAACATGTGGTATGTTGATGGTACCAATACCACCAACATGCACATCGGGACTCAGGCCCAAAACGCTGTTTTTGAGCTGGTCGATGAAGTCCAGGTCAAAGCTTCCGGATACGCCGCGGAATTTGGCGGATCTATGGGTGGAGTTATCAATGTCATCACCCGCTCGGGAGGAAATGCATTCCATGGGGAAGTTGTCGGTTATTACAACAACAACAGCAAGTTAATGCAGGGCCCGGCCCGGGATTATCTGCGCGATGATCCCTATGATGATTACAAAGTCGAGTATGTCAATGATGACGACATCTTATGGGGTGGCAATGCAGATTCTATCAATGACTCCCGAGATGGTTATTATCGCATGGAAGGCATCCTCAGCCTCGGCGGTTATATCATGAAGGACAAACTCTGGTTCTTCGGTTCTTTTAATCCCATCTACCGCAAAAACACCTGGAGCAGATACTTCCTGCCTGATGATGGCAGCCGGACCGACTTTATCCGCGACCGGTGGAACTGGAACGGACAGATAAAACTGACCGCACAGCCTTTAGGCGGACTGCGGCTCACAGCCAGTTTTGTCAACAATTACTTTCAATACCGGGGAGCTGCCCCCTCCATTTACGGCACCTCGGCTGAGGACTATGAATGGGGCAAAGAAGGTTACGATTATCCCAACTGGAGCGCCAACCTTACTACAGACTACACCGTAGGAAACAACCTGCTGCTCAGCGCCCGCGGCGGTTTTTTCTTCCAGAACACCACCAACCAGCAGATAATACCTCCGGGAAGCATTTATCGATTCCAGTACAGCAACATCAGCGCCGACTGGCCGGAAATTCCTGAATCCCTGCAGCATTACAGCGGCTGGCGGAATTGGGCTGGGGGTGACTATGATTATAAGAAATTTATCAGAGAACGGATCATCGGCAACTTTGATTTGACTTACTACGCCTACTTGGCCGGAGAGCATGCTTTTAAATTTGGGCTGCAGTACACCCGGCTCCATGAAGACATGGACCAGACACTCCCGCATCCCCGGGTTTACATGTACTGGGGACAGAGTTATGACGGCTTAGCTACCGGCGAACATGTTGAAGGCAAATACGGTTACTATCAGATCCGCGGCAGTTTCAGCTCTCCTTACGGATCGTTTTGGGATATCCACAGTGACAACTGGGCCATTTACTTACAAGACAGCTGGACGATCGGTGACAAGCTGACTATTCAAGCCGGTCTCCGGACCGAAAGTGAGTACATCCCCTCTTTTGCCGATCCTGTGCTTGCTCCTGAACTTGCCAGTATCAAAGCGATCAAATTCGATTTCAAAGATAAGATCGCTCCTCGACTCGGCCTCATCTACGATGTTTTCGGTGATTCCAGCCTGAAAGTATTCGCCAACTATGCCATCTACCACGATGTCATGAAGCTCTACATGGCAGAAGGCGCTTACGGCGGCTTTAAGTGGGTCAGCGATTATTATGCTCTCGATGATTATGACTGGACCAAGATCGCGGCCAGTGGTGTGATCGATGACAGAGCCAGCCAGACAGCCGGCAACACCTATGTTGGCACCATGAATTGGCGGCTTCCTTCTTTTGATACCACTAATCCTGACATGAAACCTGTAGCTCAGCGTGAGATCACTTTTGGAGCCGAGAAGAAACTAACTGAAGACCTTTCCTTTTCACTCCGTCTCGTCCAGAAACACCTGATCCGGACCATTGAGGACGTCGGCGTTTTGACCCCTCAGGGTGAAAAATATTACAATGACAATCCAGGCTTTGGCTGGACTTTGCCTATAGCCCAAGGCGGAAAGTTCCAAGACAAATTTTGGCCCACACCCAAGGCTAAGAGAGAGTACTATGGCGTTAATGTTGCCTTGGAGAAACGGTTTTCCAATAACTGGCAGGGTGGCGTCAATTACACCTGGAGCCGAGTGGAAGGAAACTACTCCGGTCTGTCCAGTTCTGATGAAGGTGGCCGGAACTCGCCAAACGTGGAACGGAATTACGACCTTTGGTTCCTCACCTATGACCTGCAAGGAAATGAGCTCAGCGGACCTTTACAGCATGACAGAACCCACTTTTTCAAAGCATACGGCTCCTATGCCTTCCCCTTCGGATTAACCGTCGGAGTTGTCGGCTTCGGGCGCAGCGGGCAGCCGCTGACTCAAGGCCTCTCCCTGAACAATGTTAATGTGTACCCCGAAAACCGCGCCAGCCTCGGACGTCTTCCTTTTACAGCCTGGGCCAACCTTTATGTGGAATACAATGTGAAAATCTCAAGCTACAACCTGAACATCAACCTTAACATTGATAATGTTACCAACACCAAGACCTGGATTTCCCAGGATACCACACCCAACAGATCCACTATTCGCGCCACAGATGATGAGATCCTGTCCAAGACTTTCGATTGGCGGTCCCAGATTGCAGCTCATAACCCTGATCCCAGCTTCGGAAAGAATATGGAACAATTTGATACTTGGGAAGCCCGTCTCGGTTTTAGATTCTCGTTCTGATAATGCTGCTGATGTAGGATAAGACGTAACTGCTACAAAAGCCCGCTCCCCGGCAGGGGGGCGGGCTTTTTTTTAAGGTGAAAAAAGGGAGATCAACCTTGGCTATTCACGAGTCGAGGGCAATTATTTTTTTAAAGTTTTTCTAAGATTAAGCAGCTCCATCTGGACACTTCTTATGCTGGCTTCATCCTCTCCGCTGGGGTCTTCCAAGTAGAGTTCAAAGGCCCGGATGGCTTCTGCGGTTTTTCCGGTTTCTTTATAGGCGACACCCAGGTTAAAGTAGGCCGTAGGAGTGGGATGAAGATTTACGGCCTGTTCGAGATTTTTTATGGCTTTTTCATACTCTCCGGCCACCCCAGAGGCGATCCCAAGATACTGAAAAAGGATGTATTCCTCAGGATAATCCTGGATAAGCCGGCTATAAAACCTGATGGCCTCGGGAATTTTCCCCCCGGTTGCCAGGTTGCGGGCATAGTTGATGCGCAGATATTTGTTTTCAGGTTCAATCGCCAGGGCTTTCTCAAAGTAGCCCCGTGCTTTTTCTTTTTGTCCCAAGTTATCCAAAATAACGGCACAAACAGTCAAGGCATCGAAATAGCGGGGATTGAGGGATAGTACTTTTTGCATGGAGGAAAAAGCCTCATCCACTTTTCCTGTAACCAGATAGGTGTGGCCTAACCTAGCTAAGAGGATTTCGGAATCGGGGATTTTATCGATTCCTTGCTTTAAGGTGCGAATGGTTTGGTCGAACTGTTTCAGTCTGGCCTGGATCAGAGCAAGATTGACATAACTCGAGGAGCTCAAGGGGCGTGAAACCAGCATTTTCTCATAAAGCCTGGCCGCTTCCTGCAGATTTCCCTGAAACTCATAACTCTGGGCAAGCTGGATCATGCGCAGCTCATCGACTTTATCTTTCGGGTCCTCAAAAGGGCCCTCATTATTGCTTTCGCTAAATCCGACATATCCCAGGGAACGCAGTCGATCCAGATCTTCCTGCTTCGGAATCCGCTTTCCCGTTCCCGGGGAGGCAGAGTTTAAAATGAGCGCTTCCAGGTTGCGCTCCAGGTTCGAGGCGATCCCGGTCTCGGATAAAACAAGATTATTTTCCTCTTTAGGATCGGATTTCAGATTGTATAATTCCTTCTTGGGAGCATGGATGTATTTCCATTCTTCTGAGATTAGGCCGGTAAGCTCAGACCATCCATAATTTTCGCGCGGATAATAGGTTTCAAGGTAGGAATCAAGATCCTTTTGTTCTTTTCCCTCAATATACGGGATCAGGCTGACCCCTTGATAGGGATAGGACTCTTTAATATTCAGCATATCCAGCATTGAAGGCAAAATATCGATCAAGCGGGTGCGTGCGGATATAATTTTTCCCTTGGGAAGATGATTTTCCGCATAAAGGATAAGGGGCACCCGCATGACCATTTCATAAAGGAAAATGCCATGTCCAATTTCGGTTTTCTCGCCCAAACCCTCCCCATGATCGCCGGCGATAATGATAAAGGTTTTATCAAGAATATTTTTTCCCCTAAGCTTCTTGATAACCTCCCCGACATAAAAATCCATATAGGCGATCTCCCCATCATAAGGACGGTTGGCAAACTCGAGTCTGTAGGGATCCGGAGGTATGTAAGGCAGGTGAGGATCGAAAAAATGAATCCAGGTGAAAAAGTGTTCGGAGTGGTGATCATCCAGCCAAAGAGAAAAGCGGTCATAGACTTCTGCCGCCTTTCTCTCGGAATTCATTGCTTTAAATGGGGTTTCTTCCTGGAAATTATCGTCATAAAGATCGAATCCCTGGTCCAGACCGAAGCGTGAATCTACCGAGAATGATGCCACAAATGCCGCTGTTGAGAAGTTGTGAGATTTCAGGATCTCTGTGACAGAGACTTGCTCAGCGGCCAGGGAATATGTGCCATTGTTATGAACATGGTGGTAGGTCGGTAAAGTCCCGGTCAGGATGGAACAATGGGACGGCAGGGTCAATGGGACCTGGCAGTAGGCATTGGCAAAACGAACCCCGTTCTGCGCCAGAAAATCCAGATTGGGGGTTTTTGCTTGGGGATAACCATAGCAGCCGAGTCGATCGGCCCGGGTTGTATCCAGAGTGATGAGCACAACATTTAAATCACTGTTTTTTATGACCGGACTGTAGTCATCCTGGCCAGATGGGGTGGTTATCAACAGTACCAGCCCAACCGCTACTACAACCGCGGCTGCCAGCATGATCCAGAATTTGGGGAGTTTTGCTCCTGAGGCCGGCTCGATCTTCTTTCTTATTTCTGTCTGGGCCGGTTTTTGCGGAGAAGCCCGCCGGGGTCTTTTCTTGCGCCGGCGGGAGTGTTTTTTTTTACTCAAAAAAAAATCTCAATTGTAATGTTCTGTTTAATTATCCTGGATTATTCACGTTTTTTCGACATTTTTTATGAATAGTCCAGGTTATTTTATCTGTTCCAGGATATTTTTAACACTGGCAGCTCGATCTGTATCATCTTCCAGCGTTAGAAACTTTTCAAAATTCTGGACAGCACTCGGATAGTCAGCATTATTTAAATAAACAAGCCCTAATTTGTAAAAAGCATCACTCCAGTCAGGTTTGATCTGACTGGCTAAAGTAAAATAACGTAAGGCCTCATCAAGTTTTTGGTTGGAAAAAAATATTTCTCCCACATTATAGGCAATAAGCTCATTATCCGGAAAAGCATCAAGGGACTGCTCAAAATATTTTTGGGCATTTTCCATATCTTGCTGCTTCAAATAACACTCTCCGATTCCAGCCAAAGCTTTGGCCGCCATCTCTTTACCAGCGGCTTCATCAGGAGACACATTTTCCAGCACAAGATTGCATTGTTCGATCGCTTTTTCATATTCCCCCATTTCCCGGTAACAGTTATAGAGATTGAGCCTGGATTGATAGGCCTTGGGATTCAATTGCAGGAACTCCTCAAAAGCAGCCAGGGCTTCAGCATATTTACCATTAGCATAAAGGTCATTTCCTTTATCCAGGATCAGAAATGAATCTTCATCTTCAATGATAGGCCGGTCTGATCCTTTTATTTTTTTCAGGGTCAAAGTAAGTTTCGGATTCCTCTCGAGCTGCCGTACATAGACATCTATGGCAGCGGGAATATACCCATCGGCAGTGCCGCTTATTCTCCATCGTCCGGTACCTAACCCCATAAAACTCCACTCTCCTTTTTTATTGGTCTTGCCCTCAAGCTTACGGACATCCTCGCCTAAATATTCTATGGTAACCTTGGCTGATATAACCGGATTGCCTTCATCGTCTAAAACGACTCCCGCCTGCCTGGCTTTTCCTCGGGCAGTCTGGCCTAAAGCATAAGAAATTAACAAAAGGCTAAAGATAAAGTATAAAGAGCATTTCATAACTGTTTTTATTTTCATTTTATTCCCTCCCTTAAGCTATTTATTATTATCATTGGGGATTTGATCAAATCCTCAGTTTGATCCTCTTTCTTACCCGCTCTTCCCCTGTTTTATTTTCAATTTCAACGGTCAATATATAGTTTCCCGGCTCTATAGTCGCCGTGATTTCGATTGTATAGTTCTCTCCAATATAATCTTCCAATTTCTTATTAGGAATGGAAACATCATAATTTTTCTTAAATTCCCAAACAACCTTACCTTCTTTATCAGAAGCTTTAAGGAAAACCTCAAAGGTGGTCTGGGCTAATGACTTATTTTCTATAAACCAGATTTTGTTATAGGGAATTTCAATCTGAAATACAGCTTTCCCCGCCTGCCTGGCCTTCATTTGAACATCAAAATCAAAGTCCTCCTTTTGACTGGGAACTTTAGGTCTGTTTCTTATCTGCGCTTTATTGATCTCATTAATATGTTGAGCACTGAGAGCTTCTAATCTATAATTTCCGGTCCAGTTTTTATCTACAAAAATCACCGGGAAAAAATTGTAGTCCCATATTTCCGTGGGCACACCTTGATAAGTAGTTCCACGCGGATAAGTTCTTCTATTCGTGGGCGGGCCGAGGGTAATATAAATCCTCCCCCTATCCTGGAGCCAACCGGGAGTGCTCCCTTGCTTAAATAAGAGATTGGCTTCCTTAATGAGGTTAAAATAGTTTATCCGGAACTCGTTTTCTTCCGTGCCCGGATCAGGATCTCTTTTTTTCCAGAATTCTTCTTTGAAATTATCCCTGTCTTCAGGCGGCAGTAAAAGGAAAATCTTACGCTCCTCTGGGGTGATAAGGTAGCGGACATAGGAGAGAAATTCCTTGCTGTCAGGGTCCAAATTTTTTTTCAGTTGATTCATTGCACAGGAAGTAAAAATGGAACTGACGAGAAAAAGGATCAAAAACTTTTTTTTCATTTTTTTTCCTTTAGATTTTTTACGCGTGTTTTGATTTTTTCTTGATCGGGGCTGATCTCTAATGATTTCTCCCAAGCATTCAACGCTTCTTCGGTGTTATTCAATTGGAAGTAGCAATCTCCTATAGAATTGAGAATAAAAATGTTAGTGCCATAAAATGAAAGATACTCTTGATAGAAAGATATAGCTTCAACTAATTCTCCCAAAGCTTGAGAGGAATTTCCCATGATCTGTAAAAATTCATTTTTTCTCTCATCCTGCATAAAGGGAGCAGCGATCTGTTTAACTCTTTGAAACTCTTTGGCCTTGTAAAGAACATTGCTCAGATCCAGGGCAAATTTCGGATTATTCGGATTTCGGTTATAAGCTCCTTCCAGATAAGTTCTTGCCTTAGCCTCTTCATTTTTATTCAGGAATTGATTCCCCAGGATGTTGGCAAAGATTGGATCTTCAGATAAGACCATGGGCATGGAGATAACCCAGGGGCGGGACAGATATTGGAGGTGGGTTATGAGAAAAGGAGCTTCCCGGGAGAAGATCTCTTCATGATTTTCATTGATAAGAGAAACCTTTATCTTATAGTAACCCGGAGGAATATTTGTCAGGGGAAACTCCTCAAAGATATTAGTGAGGTCTGGGTATTCATTTAGATTTTTTTTCCGGGTTGTGACTTCCACATCTTCCTTGAGGACAAAATACTGCAGGGAAGCGCTTTCTTTCAATTTATCTTCCCATCCCTGTATCTGAAAATAAACATACAATGTGTCCTCTTTGGTGAAATCACTGCGCGGAGATGGAATCAATTGAAAATCACCGATTAGAAAAGGTTTATTTCTGTCCTTGTACTTTGAACTTTTATCCAAGCGGTTGGCCAAAGTGAGCTGGCTTATCTGAGGGAATGTCGCATTAGAGATGATTAAATCCCTTTCAACAGAGGTGAATTCCCGGGAGACTACATTTTTCATGAGGACAGAGAATTTATATGTCCCTGTCACCAGAGGAAACATGTCTTGAAAACTGAACAGTTTGTTGTGGATGCTGGACATCTGGTTTTCATCGAATTCTATGGGAATGGACTTGTCGAACTGATAGATGGACTTCCCGGATTCATCAGAGATCTGGCCGGTTATTTCCAAATTAGAGTGATATTTTTCTTGTAACTGCTCAAAAGTCAGCCGGCTCGGTTCAATGAGATAATGCACAAAGTGGTTTCCTGATCCGTCTTGAATCACCCGCATCAGGGAGTCGCATTCAATGTAGTTGGCAGTATAATCAACCTCAATAATATCTTTGTATTTAAGAAGTTTATCCGCCCAGGAATCTTTCACTTTTTCGTGGGGAGCAGCAGGAATTTTTTGTGAGACCAAAATCTCGGATTGGAGAGAGGGGGTAAGATTGTAAGAAGATTCGTTCGGTAGCAGATTAAGAGAAACCTTAGCCACAGCCGGCTCAATATTCATAAGTTTATAAAAAGCCTCGGTATATTTTGTCATATCTCCGTAGTAATGGACTAAGAGATTTTGAGGGCCGAATCTAACCGGAGAATAGAGCATATATTCACCTATCCCATCTTTTTTGAAAAACACAACATTAAAGGCATTGGGAAGTTTGTATTCGACCATACCTTCATAAAACCAGATAATCACAGGATACATCTCTCCAGAGTTTTCATATCTTTCGATGGATTTAGGAGGACCCAGGGTGATGTAGATCCTGCCCCGGGCTTTGCGCCAACCCCGCCCCGGGCTATCTTTCCCATACCAGTTATTGGCGTAATCGATTCTGCGGTAATGCTCTTCTTTAAATTCATTCCCGGGAATATTGGGATTAGGATCTCGCTGTTTCCAGAAAGCCTTGATAAATATTTCCCTTTCCCGGTCGGTTTGGAGTTGAAGAAAGACGTCCCTTTCTTTAGGAGTGATAATGTAGACGACTTCCTCTTCCAACCATTTTTCATACACGGGGCTGAGATCTTTTGGTGATAGTTTTTTCTGACTAAAAAGAAGGGAAAATGGAACAAAGCTGAGAAATAAAAAAAGACAAAGAATGCTTCTTATTATCGCTTTTTTCAAAAAAAAAATCCTCTCAAATAATTATAGTCAAAGCAATATTATTATTCAAGCTAATAGTCAAAGTGAATTACCAACTTGCAGAGCTCGGAGCAGAAAATCAGTAACGTGGCAGTTGAGGAAAGCTATTTCCTGATAGGGGGTTTTTGGCCGGGCTGAAGGCCGCTTTGATATGTGTAATCCCCAAGCTTTTCCTTGAACTCTGTCTGCATTTTTTGCAGCATTTCTTTTTCCAGAAGAAAATCAAGGGCTGTAGCGGCCATCACCTTTGTTGCCAGGAGCATTCCTTTATGACCAATAGGATGTTTGGACGAAGTGACAACTGCCCAGCTGTGCCAGGGAACTTCGAAGGGCGCACAGGATGTTAAGATTTGGACCGTAGGGGTTATCCAGCTTACTTCGGCTACATCGGTAGAGCCTCCTTCAGGAACTTTTGTGGGTTTTTCCAACTCTTTGATCTCACAGACCATTCCCTTTTCTTCCACTTCGGTTTTTTTCTGGATTTCCCTTGCAAAAGCCAACTCTTCTTCCGTATATGTTATGGGGCCGATTTCTTTGAGATTTTTCTGCATGGCTTCGGCACCTGTTCTGTTTATGAGCATCTCATGGAGGCTGCCCATAAGATTTATCTTAGGAGTCGTTCTTGTTGCAAGGCCGGCCCCCCTAGCGATTTCTTTGATCCTTGGGGTAACGTCTTTGACTCCTTTCCTGGTCGAATCCCTGACCCAGACCCATAGTTTTGCATACTCTGGAACCACATTGGGAATATCTCCTCCTTTGGTAATGACATAATGGATCCTGACGGACGGCTTGACATGCTCCCTGAGAAGATTTATCCCGAAAGTGGTCATCTCAACGGCGTCAAGCGCACTGTATCCTTTCCAGGGGTCAAAGGCTGCATGAGCAGTCTTGCCGAAAAACTCGATCTCAATATCATCGATAGCCTGGCTGCCTTTGACATCCACTTTTGTTGTGTAATCCGGATGCCAGGCAATACAGGCGTCCAGATCATCAAATAGCCCCTCTCTTGCCATAAACAACTTTCCTCCCACATCTTCTTCAGCCGGGCATCCATAGAGTCTGATCGTGCCTTTAATTTTATGGGATTCCATAACTTCCTTGATGGCAAGTGCTGCCCCCAGGCTTCCGGCTCCAAAGAGATTATGGCCGCAACCGTGCCCGGAGCCTCCCTCGACCAACGCTTTCTGGAAAGATGTCTTGTCCTGAGAAAGACCGGGAAGCGCATCATATTCTGCCAGGATTCCAATGACCGGTTTCCCGGAACCATAAGAGGCGACAAAAGCTGTGGGCAGATCAGCCACTTCTCTTTTAAGTGAAAATCCTTTTTTCTCCAGAATATCTGCAAGGAGTTTTGAAGATTTAAATTCGAGAAGAGCGGTTTCTGCAAATTCCCAGATTGCATCACTGGTCTCAGTAAGTAATGTGGTTTCCCGCTCAATGATCCGAATTACTTCCTTCTTTAAATCCGGCAAAGATTTTTCCGCAGCTGAATAAACAGGCTGACCCGCCCAGAATAAAAGCAGGACCGCCAGATACAAGCACTTTTTTTTCATTGTCTTCTCCATTTCCACCCTTTGACCTGCTCCAGCGCAGATATCAAAGTGAATAAAATTAACCTTATTTTTTATAGAATATTCCGGTGACCTTTTTTGAATATCCGCCTACTGCGCATTCATTCCAAGGGGTAGAGGGTGAAAAATTTCCACATGAGAGGCTGTGGGCCCGGTCTGAATCAGTCCATAGTATTTCAGCTGTCCATTTATCGTTCTTCAAATAAATCATTATTACATTTTTCGAGTAGCCGTAGATAATCACTTCATTTCCCGGCAGATTAGGCTGGACATCTGCAACCGCCACTCCTCGCAATCCCTCGCTGTCCCGATATATTTCTTCTGATTCCCAAGTCCCCTTATTTTGTTTCAATAAATATACTCCTCCCTTATCTCCTACTAAAATGACCTCCGGGCCCGGGAATTTTCCAAATATTTCGCCAGCTGCAACCCGCCCCAGTGACTCTGAGGCTTGGTAGATTATTTTGGTCTTCCAATTGCCGTTTTCTGCATATACCTGGATGACTTTGGCTGAGGAACCGACCACCAGTGCTTCCAATCCTGGGTGAGTCCTGTCGAAATCTCCCATGACAGTATCCCTTAGGCGGCCCGTGTCTTTGAGGAGAAGTGTGGATTTCCAATCTCCATCTTTAAAAAGAACAAAGAGCTGGCCATCCTCATCCACAGCCACCACCTCCTGAGAGGGATAGTCTGGATTGAGTTCTCCGATTGAGAGGCCATGAAGCGAACCCCCTTTATCAAATATAGTCTGGTGTTTCTTGGTATCAAACTGGATTAATTCCACAACGCCCCTTGTACCCCCGACGATTATCTCTTTTCCCGGATGGGCGGCATCCAATTCACCTGCAGCCGCGCCTGTAAGAGATTCATCATCAACCCAGATAATATCGTTTACCCACTTACTAGAGGATTCATATGTAAAGACCACTTCACCATTTGCAGCAACAGAAATAATTTCGTCTCCTTTATGTTTGGGGTTGATGTCTTCTACAATAACTCTCTGGATTTTTTCCTTACTCTCCCAAAGGGTTTTGGCTTTCCAGTTCTGGGGCGCCTCTTGTCCGCTTAGACTAAAAATTAGAATAAAGATCAGCCCTGTTAAAATAAACAAGCTTTTGTTTTTCATTGGCCCTCCTTATGACTTGAAATTTAATATCTTATAACAAACACTACTATTAAATCGTCTTTATAACAAGGAGATAAATTGGCAAGAGAAATAAATATGCATCCGCCTCCGTGACCAATTCGTGACTAAATTGCATCTAAAAATATCAAAGAATACCAAAAAAAATAACTTGCAATTTGTATATGTTTAACATATATTGAATATATGAATACAATATACAAAGCTCTGCAAGATTGTATTGGATTTGAATGGGATAAAAACAATATAAAAAAAAATTGGGAGAAACATCATGTTTCTCCTATTGAAAGTGAACAAATCTTTTTTAAAAAACCGTTGCTTATTGTTGCAGATATTAAACATTCTGAAGAAGAAAATAGATATTATGCCTTAGGTTGCACTGATCGCGATAGAAAGCTATTTATTGTATTTACGATTAGAAAAAAAAGAATAAGGGTAATATCATCAAGAGATATGAGTAAAAAGGAGAGAAATGAATATGAAAAATACAATTAAAAAAGAAATTCCAAAATTTATAAATGAAGAAGAAGAAAGGGAGTTTTGGGCTACTCACGATTCTGCAGAATACATAGATTGGTCTAAGTCAAATACAATTATGCTGCCCAAATTAAAACCTACCCTAAAAACAATATCTATTAGACTGCCGGAAACGATAATCGAAGAAATAAAACTCCTGGCAAATAAAAGAGATGTCCCTTATCAATCCTTAATGAAAATTTTCCTGGCAGAAAGAGTTGAACAAGAATTTCATAAATAAGAATTTGAGCTTATCCACGTTAGCACCGGATGCGGAGTGACTAAAGTTAAGAAATTTCCTTATTTGAAATAGTTTCAATAAATTGTAGAGATCGTAGCAGAAAATGGTGCGATCTAGAGGTCGATTATTTCTTGGTGTTCCTTTTCGGCAGGAAATTTTCCATCACCCAGACCTCGGGGTATTTCATGGCTCGGCCAAATGAGGAAAATGTTATATGACGGCCGTCCGGGTGGATACTCATATGACGGAATCTCGCCATCTTCATGTCCAGTTTTTGGCCCTCCCTGCCTGCTAATGAAAATCTCCACATATCCCAATCACCGGGCTGGCCCTGCCTCCTTAACTCAGTGTTTTCGGGTGAATTGTCAGGTAAAGGAAGATAGATATATTTACCATCCGGACTCCAAGCCGGAGTAATAACAAAAATTCCCTCTGTTTCGAAGCTATATAGTTCTTGAGGCTCACCCCCCTCGGCAGGAATGATTCGCAGGCTGCGTTTCCCGCGAATTACGTTCCGATTTAATAAGACTAAAAATTTACCATCAGGGGAAACATCGATATCTTTCGCATCATTCGGCGAACCCGGCAGTTCTCGATCCTGCCCAGAACTCATATCATGTGTAAAGATTCGAGAGGTTTTTTCTCTGGGTTTACCCTTAGTATAAAAAAGCGTTTCACCATCGAATGCCCATCTATGAGCGTAGATATCTTCGTCCTTTTCGATTTGGACAAGAGGAGAGACCTTTTCGGAATCGATTTCCATCAGATAAATTCCCTTCCGGCCTTCATCATCAGTCCCTTCAAGGGAGATGGACTCCCCATCCGGATGCCACTGCGGATAACTGAGTCTTCCGAATTCAGGATAAAGCTCTTGGATGTTTTCGTTTTTGAGAGAATAGATGCATATGGGATCCTTTCCCATGGGTAGGCTGCTCCGGTGAGAGATATAAGCCAGATATTTTCCGTCAGGCGAGTAGTCTGGAAAGGCATTAAGGCCCTCGTAATGACGGATTTTTCTTTTTGGATCAAGCACGACTTGGCCCGAATTTGGCTCGATCTCAGTGACGTATACGTCGGTGAGTTGGCGGGTGTAAGCGAAATAAAATTGATTCTGCCGCGTACATCCAATAGGATAAACAGGACCGATAGCCGACTTAACAAGACGCGGAGACCCAATAGACTTTCCATTTTTAACCTCAACCACCCATGCTCCGCGAACCCCTGTCCTTTCACTGCCGAACAGAAGATATTTCCCATCCGAAGTCCAATCGAACACATAATCCAGAGATGGATGGTCAACCAGCCGATGCTGGGTTCCATCGTTTGAAAGAAGAAAAATATCGCGATTATTTGGATCTTGTTCCATATGATCGTCATAGGCAATAGTGCGTCCGTCAGGTGAAATAACGAAATCCCAAGGAGGATTGAAGGCATAATTCCGTTTGAAAGTTTTCAATATTTGCAAATTCCCATCTGCCACAGAAAGGTAGCCGATCACAAACGTATCTCCTCCTTTATAAAAGCCGATAAGGACCTGATTGCCATTCGGATGCCAATCAAAGGGCAGGACAAATTCAAACTCATTGGTTCTATACAGAATCCTGGGTTTCGACTCTTCAAAACCGACTAAATGTATATCAAAATTGTCGCCCTCAGGATTATACCAGTTATATATGACCTGTTTGCCATCGGGAGACCATTTTGAAAAGAGGGCGAATTCCTCAGATTTCAGCCAGGATCCTTTATTGGTCAAACGTCGGTTTTTCCCGGTCGTCAGGTCCCGGACCGCCAGGTCACCCGTATTCCAATCTGTAAAGGAAAGATATTTGCCATCGGGTGAAATCCCTCCCAAAATATCTGTACCTCGTCCCGACCAAATGAGTTGGATTCTTATCCCTTTGTCCTCTATCTGCGCTATAGTTTGAGCTCGCAAGAGAATGGCTAGTTTTTCTCTGGCGATCTTGACTTCTTCAGGCCGCATGGGATAGTTATCAACAACCTTCTGATAAGCAGCCTGAGCCAGTTTGATTTTGTTGCTTCCCAGCTTTTCATAACACATTCCGATACGGAGCTGAGCCTTGGCCGCGAGGTTTTCGCTGCCTTTTTCGGCAACCACCTTTTGGTAAAGCTCGATGGCCTCCAGCAATTTTCCCTCGTTCCTCTCCAGCCGCAGCGCTTTCTGGAAAAGGTCCTCTCCGGTCTGGGAAAAGGCCCCCAAAACAGCCACTGTGACAAGAATCCCTAAAACCACTAAAAGGGCTGACTTTTTTTGCATTGTTTTCCTCCTCGGATAAATTTTAATCCGAAGATACGCCTTTTTAATTCCAAATGTGTCATGCGTTTGTAAGAATTTTGTAATTATTTTGTAAAAACCCAATCTTCATGTTTTTTCTTCATCCAAAATCAATTTATAGCCAACCCCATGCACGGTGACCAGATATCTGGGATCAGCGGGATTTTTTTCGATCTTGGATCTCAGTTGGGCGATATGATTGTCCACGGTCCGAGTGGTCGGATACAGATCATACCCCCAGACCTCATCCAGGAGCTCATTCCGTGTCACAACCTCGCCCACTCGCGAGGCGAAGAACCCCAGAATTCCAAACTCCTTAGGGGATAAGCTCATCGCTGCCTCGCCTTTGTAAGCCTCATACTTTTTAAAATTCAGGGAAACATCCCCGATTTTCAAAGAATCGGGGGGGCTCTTTTTGGTCCTTTCAGGCGTTCGCCGGAGGAGCGCTCTCACCCGCGCCAAAAACTCAAGTAAAGAGAAGGGTTTGGTCACATAGTCATCCGCCCCAATATCCAGTCCTTGAATCTTATCAGCCTCCTCTCCTTTAGCGGTCAGCATCATAACGGGAGTGGAATTTCCCTCAGATCTCAGCTTTTGGCAGAGGGTAAAGCCGTCCAGCTTGGGAATCATGATATCCAGGATGATGAGGTCGGGCTTTTCTTTCACAGCGGCAGCGTATCCCGTCTCACCATCCTCGGCCGTAAGGACTTCATAGGATTTAAAGGTCAGCACATCTTTAAGTCCGCTCAATATGGAAACATCATCCTCGATGATTAATATTCGTTTCATTCTTCCTCCAAAGGGAGAATAATGGAAAAGGTGCTCCCTTCTCCCGGCCGGCTGAGGACTTCCACCCGTCCGCCGTGGGCTGCGGCGATATGGGAGACGATAGTCAGTCCCAAACCGGTGCCCGGAATTCTCTGGTTTTCGGACCCGGGGACCCTGAAGAATTTAGCAAAAATATGAGTTTTGTGATCATCAGAGATTCCAATGCCAAAATCTCTAACGCTGATGCAGATCATGTTTTCCTTGTGGTAAAGTTTCAGGAGTATTTTCCGGTTCTTGCCTGAATATTTTACAGCGTTGTGAAGGAGGTTGAGGACTGCTTGTTCGAGGGCATCTTTGTCCGCCTGAACTTGGGGAATTCCTTTATCTACCTTGATCTGTAAGCTGAATCCTTTCTGACCCATGGGAAAGGCCATGGCCTTTGCTGCGGCCTGGATGACATCCTCGAGAGATATGAGTTCAAAACGGTAGGTCCGGGTTCCCTGCTCGATCTTGGAAAAATCCAGGACATTGTTAAGCAGTCGGCTCAGGCGTTCGCTCTCGCTGATGATAGTTTGCAGATACTCCAGCTGCGCCTCAGGCTTTTTCTGTACCCCCATTGCCAGAGCCTCGGCAAACATGCGGATGGCTGTTAAAGGGGTTTTGAGCTCGTGGGAAACACTGGCCGCAAAATGGGATCTCATATCCGCGAGTGCCAATTCTCGACGGACATCACGCCAGAGAAGATACATCCCGAAGCCAGTGAATCCCACTACAAGGATAAGAATCGACCAGTAAAGAATAGGGAAGGGAAGGGAAGATCTGGACCAGGCGGATACGCCTGTTTCTTCAAAACGGAGCCGAAATCCCTGAAATGGTCGCCCGGGAAGTATTCCCTCCTCATCGTGACCGGTGACTATAAGGCAGGAGCCTGGAAAAGTTTCGGTTAAACCGCCCTTTTCGATTACAGAGCTAAGGACTTCAGGTCCGTGAAAAGAGAGGAGATACTGCACTGCACCCTCAAGATCCCCGCTGATGCTGACAAGCCAGGGGATATCTCCATAAGCCTCCCAAGTTAAAAATTCGTTTGTTTGTGATGAGGAATTGCGGCGTGACATCCATCCTGTTACAAAGGCTTTAAGAGTCAGGATCCTCTCCAGATTAACAAGTTCGTTTTCCACCGACTGTTTCAGTTTATTGATCTTGTCCGAAAGAAGAGAGCTCTGGGCCTTTACTGCAAGCTGCCCCGTAATATCGCGGATGAAATAAAGTGCGGCCGGCGGAAGCCAGCTGTTATCCCTTATGAGCCCTTCAAGCCTGTCCAGAACAGGCTCGATTTCTCCGCTCAAGACAGAGAGCTGCTCCGCAGCATAAAGGGGGAAGGGAATGCCGTATTCATCAGTCAATTCTCCTGATAGATCAAAGATGTCTTTGTAGAGACGAAGGGCTTTCTCCTTATCGCCGGACTTAACCAGAATTCTTCCCATCTGCAATCTAATAAAACTCTTTTGAGAAGCCGAAGCCGCCAAGGAGAGAGCTTGGTTTAATAGGTTTAAGGCCCGGGGAAGGCTGTTCAGGGAGAACTCAGCCTTTTGGGCCTGAAGAATAAGCTTTCCGGTACGATCAAGCTTTGAGGATAATTCCTGCTTTGCGGCATTGTCCCAAGGCATTTGGAGCTGCCCTTTTTGGATGCGGCCTACAAAGATCAAACCGGAATGCAGGGATAGGACCTTGCGGTTGAGGGGGGATTCGGCGGACAATTCTCGCAGAAGATCTTGTTTCGTTTTTTCCAGTCTATCCGCCAGGTGCCGGCCGATTTCTTCGGCCTTTTGCTGCCGGGCCTCTTCCGCCCGTCGTTTTCTCAGCTCGTTGTCCTGCCGGTTCATACGGAGTGTGAAAAAAAGAAGGACCAAAGCAGGCAGAAGAACAGAGATCCCAAATAGAAGGATTTGCTTTCGGTAGTTTCTCTTTGATTGGCGGTAAGGAAGAGAATTCACTTAATCATTATATCATTTTTAGATACCGAGTTGTCATTAAATTGTAAAGAATTCAGTTTAGGCCTGCATCCCCCTCCGTGACCAATTCGTTGCTGAGCTATCTGAAGTCATTTATCCTTAGAAGCGGCAGTCGCGGGAAGGAAGTTGTCCATTGCCCATACTTCGTGACGATACTCAAAACAGTCGAAGGCGATGCGCTGTCCGTCGGGGTGGACATCCAGCGCGCTCCACAAGTGGCCATACATCTGGGTCTGGGGCCTGCAGAGCTCGCGGGCTTGCCCCCCACCAGCAGGAATTTGCCAAATCGCGTTAGATCCCTCTGGGGAACTGTTGAAGAGCAACGACTGCCCATCAGATGTCCAGTCAATCAAGGGATACCGTTTGAGATTTTCATCCTCGAGCAATTGGCTGGGTTCGCCGCCTTCGGCCGGCATGGTCAAAACACGGCGAGACAAGGTCATTGGGGAGCGCCTTAGTTCAAAGGTCGCGACAGCCAGCCGCAGACCGTCAGGCGAAAGGGCAAAGTTCAGAGCCCGGGGGTTGCTGGCATTTTCCATACTGAAAAGCTCTTTTTCAAGACCCGACTCCATCTCTTTTGCCATGAGGCTTGCTCGTTTTGTGTCAGGATGCTGAATAACGTAGAACAATGTTCTGCCATCCCGATCAAATTGGGCGGCGCCCAGCCGGCCGGACTCGCTAAGTACAAGGTCTGTACGTTCCCCCGTACTCGCATCGATCCTGGCAACAGCCTGTGGCTTGTTTTTGGCGGAACTCGACACCAGAAAAGACTTGCCGTCAGGTGACCACCACAAAGAGAAGAAATACGGCAGATTCGTATCGATCTCCCTTTCCTGACCCGTTTCCATGTTTCGAACGCAGATGGATTGGAGGTCATTGGGCTTTTGGATCCCGTAGGCCAGATACCGGCCGTCCGGTGACCAGGCAGGCGTGACATCGGTCCCTGTATGACCCACGGTCTGGGATTTCTTCAACATCCTGGCGGCCTGCACATCCACTTCAGCGACGGCGACCTCCATGGTGCTGAACTCGACCGCATAGAAAAAGGTTCCATTCCGGCTGAAGCCTTTGGGCCTGATCTTTCTCGGGATATCGCGCTTGACCAGTTCCGGCGCCCCCTGGGGCACTCCTCCGGCCACCGGCAAAAGGTAGGCATCCCAGGTATCCGAAATGGAGAATGCACCCGAATATCCTTCTTTTCGATCGCTGGCGAAAAAGAGGTAATTGTTGTCGGGAGTCCAACCCAACAACCGGTCATCTGCGGCGTGCTGAACCACATGTTCAGTCCGTTGTTTTTCTATGTCGAGGATAAATATGTCCCTAGCCTCAGAATCTTTTTCCTGCAGCCTCTCGAAGGCGACGTAGCGGCAGTCCGGGGAAATCGCTGGGTTTTGGCCCGGCAGTTCGAATGTGCATACGATCTGCCGGGAGCCGTCTTCGACGGAAAAGGCGGCCAGCCTGAGGCCTTCGCTTTTTTCCCATAGGCCTCCGAGAACCCGTTTTCCGTCCGGCGTCCACGCATGGGGATAGAACTCTTCGCCGTCTTTAAAGCGTGCAAGAACGCGATGTCCCGTACCATCAATTCCGATCAGCTGAAGCTCAGTCTCCGGCATAGGGTAGAACTGGTTCATGTAAGCGACGTGAGTGCTCGTGGGGGATATGAGCGGGTACCACATACCGTTTCTGGATACTTTTGTCAGCGGTCGGACTTCGCCCGTGGCCAAATTGCGAACAACTAACTCCGCTACCAACATCTCCGATGTTGGCTGGATATCACACATGTAGCGCCCATCCAGAGACGGCGGGCCCGAGAAGTCCGACATAGGGCCGGTTTTTATCCTGCGAAGCGAGATGCTCGGTTCAGATTTAGGCAAAAAGGTTTTTTGATCTGTGCTGCCGACAGAAAAAGAGAGCGACACAAAGCTTACAGCCAGAATCAAAAAAACAGCCAGAGGCGACCATTGATAAGAGTTCTTTTTAAATTTGGTGATCATGGTGATCCTCCTTTTTAATTGTGATTTGTTTTCCAAAATCCCTGCCATGGCCGGTAGAGGCCGGGAGCGGGAGAAGCGGCGTAAGAGTCCTACTATTGCTTGTCCGTATTCCTTTGATTTCTCCTTTCCCGTGCGAGATAAGACTAGAGCATCACAGGAAAGCTCCCGGTCGGCCCGCATTCGGTAAAAGGCAAACCAGACCAACGGGTTGAACCAGTGCAGGATTTGCAAGACGCTTGTCAGCCATCCCAGATAAATGTCACGGCGTTTGAGATGGGCCAACTCATGAAGAAAGATATACCGCATTTCCTCTTGGCTGGCTTCCTCGAGCATCTCCTTCGGAAAAAGCAAACGGGGACGGATAAAGCCGAAAAGAGCCGGACTCTTGATTTTTTTGCTCGCTATAAGGCCGACGAGCGTTTGGACGCCCATCCGCTCTTTGCACTCTTCGAAGAGTTCCATGGTCTTCTGGTCGAGCAAAGGACGTTCCCGCTTGACAATCCTCCAGAGGAGAAAATTACTCATAAAAAGATACACAGCGATCACCACTGCACCGGATAGCCAAATATAAGGCAGAACTCGACGGAGGAAAGCCACCCATGGCTTAGTTTTGTTTTGTAAATTGACTAGAGTCTCTGGTTTTAGAGTCATTTGCTCCTGATGTCCTGCCTCAGATTCTGACCTAGGAGCCGGTACCCCATCTGGGGCATTGGAAATCAGAGCGGTCTGAGAGACCTCTTGTTTTTCAGCAGGGTCAGATGGTTGTTGTTGTTGGATCTGCCGATTCAAGGAAGGAACAAGACTGAGAAGATTAATTTGGCTCGGAAATGTCCCGGGCAGTACTAAACGTATCAATAACACAAGCCAAAGGGCATGACACCAGCGGGGACCTAACTTGCCGCCTAGCACTTTCTGGGCCAACAAAACAAGACCAATGACCACACTCCCACTCAAGGTCGTCAGTAGGAGCCAATCAAAAAATGGTTGAATATAGGTCATAGTCGCTTCCATATTTACCCCCCTTTTTTCTTATCAAGGATCTCCTGCAGCTCATCGATCTCTTGAGTTGAAAGATCGGCACTCTCAAGGAATGCAGCGAGAGCAGGCGTCATTGTTCCTTGGTAGACACGCCGAACAAAAGATTTAGTCTCAGATCGGATACATGCGAACTCATCTACAGCAGCAGAATACTGATACCGGTAGCCCTCCTCTGTGACTTTTACAGCGCCTTTCTTCACAAGTCTACTTATCAAAGTCTTGATCGTTCTGGGTTTCCATTTCACCTCACCTGAAAGCGCCTTGACAACGTTATTTGCTGTCTGGGGACCGTGCTTCCAAAGCACTTGCATCACTCGCCACTCCGAGTCGGCTATACTGGGTAATTTTTTTTTCATGGTTTTTTCCTTGATTACATTAGTAGTCGTATTAATAAAATATTACAAATGTAGTCATTTGTCAAGAAAAAAATAAAATATTTTTAACCATTACACGCTGGCTCCCAAATACCCGGATCGAATTTGGGGACACATTACATTTTGGCAGGGGACAAAATAGGGCAATTTGAAACTTTTTTTATAATCGTGTAGTTTATATAGCATACTTAAAATCATTTGAATAAAAGCAGATTTTATGATTCAGGAGGGAGAAATGAAACAAAAGAGATATATATTTTTTGCTTTTCTAGTTTTATTCTTAGCCAGCCAATATAAACCTGTTTTTGCCTCATCTGAGGATAATTTCCAAAAGATAATTGACAGTTATGTTCGCACTGCGGTTGAGGCAGGATTTTCGGGTGCTGTGCTGGTCGCGAAAGGAGGAAAAGTGATCCTCCAAAGCGGATATGGATTGGCAGATAGAGAAAATAACATCCCGGTGAGGAAAGAAACGGTTTTTGATATTGGATCCATCACCAAACGCTTCACCAAGGCTGCTATCTTGAAATTGGAAGAGCAGGGAAAGCTTAAAAGAAGCGATACTCTAGATAACTTTTTTGACAATGTCCCTGAGGACAAGGCTGGGATTACGGTAAAGCAAGTTCTTGCGCATACGGCTGGTTTTCACGAATACCATGACACAACAGGGGATTTCGAAAAGATGGATCGAGAGCAAGCATTAAAAACGATTCTCAACCAGAAACTTCGCTTCAAGCCTGGAGATCAGGAGGCATATTCAAACTCTGGATATACGCTGTTGGCAGCCATTATTGAACTTAGTTCCAAACAATCCTACCAATCCTTTCTCGAGAAATATTTATTTAAGCCAGCCGGCATGAACCGGACAGGATTCTACCGGGATTCTTTGTGGAAAGAGGACGAGGTTGCTATCGGTTATGAGAGCAAGACTATCGGTGAGAAAAACTCTCCCTATTACTGGCCGCACATGACCTGGGCCCTTATTGGAGGAGGGGGGATGGTTTCTTCGGTTGGCGAACTCTATAAATGGATTCAGGCGCTTGAAGCCGACAAGATCCTCTCAGGAAAGACAAAAGAGAAAATGTATGATCCGCAGGGGAATCCTATGGCCTATGCGGGAGGAAATGATTTTGGATTCAGTGCAGTTGTTTTCGAGTACCCCAAAGAAAAAAACTATATCATTGTGGCAACCAATACGCATTATAATGTTAGCGCTACCTCCCTGGGTCGGCAGATCTCCAGGATTTTGAAGGGCGAAGAGCCGCAAAGCATTAAACCAAAGGACATTAAGAAAAGCTCCTCCGCTGCTGGCAAATGGGGGCTTCCCAACTCACCAACGGGCCAAAGGTCCAGCGCTTTCCTGGAAGCCGTCAACCGCCAGGATTTGGATTATGTCCGAGATTTCATTGAAAATAATCTAACCCCTGCATTTATCGGTCAGTTTTCCATGGAGGAGCACCTTTCTATTTTTAAGCAGATGCATGCAGATATGGGAAAGATAAATCTCTTAGGTGCAAAAAAAACGGGTGAATTCACTGCTGAGCTTTTGATTAAATCAAAAAGTTCGGGACAGGTTCTCAGGATCTTCCTTGAGCTTGAGCCCGCTGAGCCTTACCTTATTTCTGGTTTATCCATTAAAGAAGAAAAAGAATAGATGAAATTGCTGACACGGTTCCAGGTAAATTAACAATCCTACAAATCCTTTCTCGAGGAGTATTTGTTTAAGCCAGTTACCCCAACCAATGAAATTATTTAATTTTATAAGGATTTAATATTAAAATAATTAATATTAAACGTATTATTTATGAATAATATTAATAATTTTCTTGATAATATTAAATATTTCAATTATTATGCCAAATGGAAATCATTAAAGGAGTTAAGAATGGCTCAAGACTGGTTTGAATTAATTAAGTTTACAAACAATGAAGATTTTTTAATTGAAAAAATCAGGCTCAAACATAGGAATATTACGGTTGAAGGTGAGTTCGAACTGTCGCTTGAATTTGTGGAGGTGAATCCGCCTGCGAAAAAAACAGGAAATAAATAATCTGTTCCTAATCCGTTATCTTTCCTCGCTGCCAAGGCCAGGCTCCTACCGTAAGATTGCGTCTATTGAAGCAAATCAAGGCCAGAATAAAAAATACAGCTGCTACTCCTAGAAGGATAAGGGTATCTGATAATTGTACTCCATCTGTAAAAATTGTTTTGGTGGTATTGTAATAATTGAAGAGAGAAAAATATTTTATTGGTTCCAATGATTTTACCATACCTGCAATATTTTCCCCAAGAAAACTGGCTATAAAAAAAATTGTCATAACAGTTGCTGACAATCGACGATTTGGCAGAATTGCTCCGAGAAAAAAGCCGATCATAATAAATCCGAATGCTAAAGGCAGACTGCTAATAAGAGCTCTAAAAAGACCGAATGGGGTTGCATTTATGGGATTATTTATTTTTATTACTGCCAGGATAAAAGCATTACCGAGACTTGCGATAATCATTATGAATAAGGCAACAATAAAAAGAGCAATAGCCTTTGCTGTTAATATTTGCCAACGGCTTAATGGCATGGCAACTATCAACTCGAGAGTTCCATTATCTTCCTCTCCAGCCAAGCTAGATGTGCTAGCTATAATACAATAGATACCTAATAGAATAGCGATATATACTAATACAACGGAGGCCAGATAGCCCTCAATAGATCCAAGTTGTATACCCACTAGCTTGTAAATAGAGAGATCCTTTAAAGAATTCAATTGTTCAAATAGTACAGGAAATATTGATATATATACGGCTCCAAAAAGAATTAGGCCAAAACCCCAACCAAGGATTGCCCGCCAACGTGATCTTATTTCATGGATTAATAAATTAAACATTTTGGCTCCCTTTGTTTTGAGGGCTATAGAATGCAAGAAATATCTCTTCTAATGATACAGTTTTGGTCTCGATATCTATTATTCCATATGGGGCAGCTTTTTCCATCAGTCTATCTAAGTCTTGACTGACTTCAAACATAATAAGATTTCCATCACGACTTGTTTCCTTTACGCCTTCAATTGCAAAAGCATCCTGAGGAGGTTCTTTCCTAAAATTAATTTCAAGGCGTTTCAGCTGCTGGGTTGTGAGAGTTGCTATTTTTTCTATTTTTATCAACTCTCCATTTTGGATAATACCTACACGATCACAAACCGCTTGTACTTCATTTAAGTTATGTGAGGAAATGAAAACCGTACGCCCTTCATCCTTAACTTCCTGAACTAATTCTAAAACAGTTTGCTGAACAAGGGGATCTAAGCCAATTGTAGGCTCATCCAAAATAATTAAATCTTTTTTTCCCATAAACGCAGCAATAACACCTATTTTTTGTTTGTTGCCATGAGAATATTCCTTCATTTTTCTGGATGGATCGAGGTTTAAAAGTTCTAATAGCCTTTTAAGATAAAGTTTGTCCAGCTTATTTTTTTGAAGGGAACCGAGCAAATCAAGGAAATAGCTTGCTTTCATAGAGGGATACAGGCTGAGTTCTCCAGGTAAATAACTTATACGTTTACGAATAGCTACGCCATCTTTTTGACAATCAAGCCCAAATATAGTTGCGTTGCCTTTTGTTGGATGAATAATATCCAGCATTACTCTCTGTGTTGTTGTTTTTCCAGCACCATTTGGCCCTAAGAAACCAAAAACCTCACCTTTTTGAACAGATAAATTAAGGTCCTTCACACCACGGTGGGCCCCATAATAAACAGACAAATCATTGGTTTGAATAATTATTTCTGAACTCATTGCGCCTCCTAAACCGATGTGAGGTAGTCACAAAAAAGTTACTTTATTTTACTGATTATTTCCGCAATCTTGGGACGAGTCATTTTAATCTGCTCGTAGTCCAGTTCCAATCCAAGTGGCCCCAGGGCCTTTTCGATGCTGTCGTAGATGCCTTTGACATCTTCGAAAGGAGCTGTAACGGATTCCAACGCAGTACGGCCGGCGTTATTCCTTATATTTTTGTCAGCACCTTTGTCCAGCAGGGCCTCTACGACCTCGGTGCGGCAAAAGAAAGCGGCGATGTGAAGCGGAGTTGATCCATCGTTGTTTGTGATTGTCATATCAGCCCCGGCCTCAATCAATGCCCTGGCCACTTCAGTCTTGTCAAATGTTATGGCAATAATCAGGGGAGTGGACCCATATACATCTTTTTCATTCAGGTCCGAACCAGCCTTGGTGTGCTGCCGAATTACATCGATATTTCCCTGAAGAGCTGCCGCGTGAAGGCTTACACGAGGAGTTGGATTCTCCTGCTTTACGCAATCGGTTGCGATTAGAAGGGAAACGACGAGTATTGCTGTTGTTAATGTTTTCATAACTTTTCCTCCATTCGTTTTAGTAAAATTTTCGATTTAATGACTTTTCTATAAAAAGAAACTATCAAATTGCAGGCAATATAGGTAGATACTGTCAAAATCAGATGCTTTAGGAGTGAAGGGATTCCCATGTCAAGCATGATTAAGGCTAAACCACCCAACCCGATCGGGTGAATTATATAAACTCCAAAAGAATTTTTGTTCAGCTCTTTACTGATCTTTCCCGGCTTATTCAGAAAAAATCTGAATGTGTTTATTATTAAATACAGCAGGCACAGCATTGAAAGAAGAAGAGCAAGCCGAATGAGCAGGGCATCGACGATCTGGGAAAATTTATATTTCCACAGGTTTCGCATGGAGAACTGGAGTAAGGAAATATAAAGGTAGACCGGAATCCAGGCAGTACAACTAAGTATAATGTAAAGTCTTTTATTTTTCCCTTTTGATTCGAATGTCTTTTGTTTGAAACATAGAGAGCCCAGAAGAAAAATCATAAAGTAGATCAATAGTTTCTCATTTTGGAAATCTATCACTATCGTTTTTGTCCAGCCCTGACCTCCAAAAATGTCCATGCAGAATAAATAAATAAAACCAATGAGAAAGACCGGCCAAATAGCTTTCTTGAGGGTGATCTTTGATATGTTTATTTGTATTTTGGAGAACAGTAAATACAGTACGTCCAATAAAAACAGGACGGGCAGAAACCACAGCCAGCTTTGACTGAAGATTCCGTTGCTGAAGTGAAAGTAGGTGGCCCAATTTTCTTGGGGCAAATTTCGTGAGTATAAAAATATCATTTTGTAAATAGGAATTAACGTAAAAACGGCAATAATCCAAGGGATTATGAGTCTTTTAAATCGAGATTTTAAAAACGCCCACCCGTCCCTGTTTTTCAGAGATAAAGGCGAAAAAAATCCTGAAACGAAAAATATGGTCGGCATAACCATAATCTCTATTATTAAATTGAGAATCCCGGATATAGAGTTTGTGGAAAGATCAAAAACAATCCAGAAGTATTCGCCACCACCACTGCTGTCATATACAATCCCGGCATGTAAGAGAACCACCAAAAAAATCATAAAAGTTCGGAGATTATCTAAAAAGTAGATCCTCTTTCCTTGGGCGGCGTCTTGTTCCATCTTTATTAATCATTATGTTACATTAATTCCTGCAGTAACTCAATTAACGATCTGTTAAGGGAAAAAAACATAGCAAACATTATTGTAAGAATGCCTTGAACCGGGAGCATTTCCCGGAACAGATGCCGGCGTTGAACCTGTTTTCTGTCCTGTTTTTCCGGGAATCCAACTATTGTAGAGTAAATAACGAATAATATGTCATTTTGCTTGACATATCCGTTCAAAAAACGTAATTTTTTTTAGTTAATAAGAAAGTATGTGCTGTCAAGTGGAAAACACTATTCCTGGACGCAATACATGTATCCTTTTTTTTAATTTAGCCCCCTCCTGCATTTTTCAGTGTTCTTCGTGTGCGTTGGCCTACGTATTGAAATGTGTTAAAAAGTTTTCGTTTAAACAGTTTGGATTTAGCAAACGCAGTCTGAAAGGAGAAGTGGGTGTTTGGATCTGATTTGGCAATCCCTGTTCTCGATCTCATCATTATAATCGTCTACCTGCTGGGAATCATGTTTGTAGGAATTTTTTCGGTCCGCCGCATGAAGCTGACCAGCCAGGGGTATTTCCTGGCCGGGAGGTCCTTGAAATGGGGTATGGTGGGTGCTGCGCTGTTTGCGTCCAATATCTCCACCATCCATCTGGTCGGTTTGGCAGCCTCCGGCTACAACGAGGGTTTGGTCTGGGGCAATTTCGAATGGATGGCCACCTTTACCCTGATCCTTCTGGGCCTGGTTTTTGCTCCCTTTTACTTTAAAAGCCGGATCTCCACGCTGCCCGAGTTTCTGGAGCGCCGATACGGACCGGCATCCCGCATATTTCTGGCTTTTATGGCGATTGTCGGGGCCCTATTCATCCACATCGGTCTGAGTCTATATGCCGGCGCAGCCGTATTCAAGCAGTTTTTCGGGATCAATGTGGTGACTTCCATCGTGATCATCTCAGTGATCACAGCCATATATACGGTCCTGGGAGGGCTCAAGGCCGTGGTTGTGACCGAGGCTATCCAGACTGTGCTCCTGGTATTCGGGGCTGTGGTGATCACGGTGTTGGCCATTCTGGCTCTTCCGGACATTGGTGTTAATTCACTTGCAGATCTCAAATCTGCGGTAAGACCTGAGCAGCTCAGCATGATCCGGACCGATAATGCCTCGGGCCTGGCCTGGTATGCGGTTCTCTTGGGCTATCCCATACTGGGGATCTGGTACTGGTGCTCGGATCAGACAATTGTGCAGAGAGTGCTGGGAGCCAGAAGTCAGAAAGACGCTCAGTTGGGGCCGCTTTTTGCCGGTTTTTTAAAGATCCTGCCCGTATTTATCATGGTATTACCCGGTGTTTTGGGGTATGTATTGTTCAAAGATCTGATCGGTTCCGACCCCAACCAGACATTGCCGGTTCTGATCAATCAGCTCATACCCTCCGGACTAAAGGGCCTGATAGCGGCCGGTCTGCTGGCGGCCTTGATGAGCACCATTGCAGCCGCCCTCAACAGCTCTGCCACTCTGGTTGCTGTCGATATCGTGAAGCGGTTCAAACCGCATCTATCCGATACCAAACTGGTGCAGATCGGCCGGTTCAGTGCGGTGGCGGTCATGCTGTTGGCTATGATCTGGTCCACGCAGGGGGGGCGGTTTTCCAGCATCTTTGAAGGCATCAATGCCATTGCCGCTAATCTAGCGCCTCCTATCACCACCGTATTTCTCTGGGGAGTGTTCTGGCGCCGGGGCACCAGACAGGCAGCTTTTATAACACTGGTCATCGGCTTCACTCTGGGAGCTGTTTCTTTTATGATCGATCTTCCGGTATTCGGTCAGGAAAAGATCATCACAGACGGTTGGGGAATTCCCTTTATGATGCAGGCCTGGTGGATGTTCTGCATCTGCTCTGTGATATTTTTTGTGGTCAGCCTGCTTACTCCGGCGCCGGATCCCCAGAAGATCGCTGGGCTGACTTGGAAGAACCCCCTGCATGTGATCTCAAAGGGGAAAATTTCCGGGATCCTGGATCCCCGCGTGATCGCCGGCGGCCTGTTGCTGATGATGATTGTTTTGTATTATATTTTGAGATAGAGACGACATGATGAAAATACCAGATCGGTTAAAGAGCTCAGGCCTAGGTGATTCAAGTGAAAAAAAAGGCAGTTTCCGGGAAGCGATCCGATGGGATATGTCGATTTTAAGAGTAAGGTAAAATGGGGAAGAAAATAATAAGGAGGGATGGATACAGTGAAAGCCTTTAATTATTATCAGCCAACGGATATTCGATTCGGCAAAGGACGCGTCTCGGAACTGGGCCAGATCGTATCCCAATGGGGGCAAAGGTGTCTCCTGGTGACCGTACCGGTCTTTCCGGGGTTTGATACACTTTTTGAAAAAGTAAAAACATTGCTGGAAGAAAGCGGTGTGGCTGTGGCCCATTTTGATGGAGTGATTCCCAATCCCACCACAGATGTGGTGACTGTGGGAGCCCGGATGGCTCAACAGCATCAGGCGGATGTGATCCTGGGCCTGGGGGGCGGATCCTCCATGGATACTGCTAAGGCTATTGCCGTGGAAGCCACTCATAAGGGGACCAGTTGGGACTATCTGTTTTTCCGGGACACTCAGCCGACCGACAAAACCCTGCCCGTGATCGCGGTGACCACCACTTCGGGAACCGGTTCTCAGGTGACCCAGGTGGCGGTTGTCACCAATCCGGAGGAGAAAAGCAAATCCGCGCTTTACCATCCTCAAATTTTTCCCAGGGTGAGTGTGGTGGACCCGGAGCTCATGCTCACGGTCCCGGAGCACATTACGGCCTCCACAGGATTCGATGTGTTTGCCCATGCTTTTGAGAGTTTTATCAATCCCGGTTGCTCTCCTTATACGGAGTTGATGGCTTTAGAGGCCATACGCCTGGCAGTTGGAAACTTGCCCAGGGCTGTCAGCACAGGATCTGATCTGCAAGCGCGTACGGCTATGGCCTGGGCGGATACGCTGGCCGGTCTGTGTATTGCCAACTCGGGCGTGACCCTCCCGCATGGGATCGGCATGGCCATTGGAGGGACTTATCCTCATGTCATGCATGGTGAAGCCTTGGCTGTGGTTTATCCAGCCATTCTCCGTTACTCCTATGCCTCGGCCCCGGAAAAATTTGCAGAGGTTGGACGCCTGTTCGATCCGGATCTAAGGGATCCCCCGATCAAGGAAGCCGCGGCTCGGTCCTGCAATCTCATCGAGGATTTTCTCCAAAAGATCGGCATGAGCATCTGCTTTGAGGACTTAAAGATCCCCAAAGAAGAGCTGAAGGCGCTGGCAGGGGATTCGCTGGTGCTGCCTGACTACAAAAACCATCCCCGGGTCGTTGACCTGGATGAGGTGTATGATCTATTGAAACAAAGCTGCCGCTCTTTTTCATCTAGGGCTTCAGCGCGCAGATCATGAGGTGTATTCTATTATGAAAAATCCCATCCGCAAGTATGGCAATATGGCGACTCTATTCCGACTGCGCTTTGTTTTAGGCAAAATCAAATACCGGAGATCCGGCCCCAATCAGCCGTATTTTCGGCACTTGGGCCTCAGGACAGGTTTGGCCTTCCTGCTGTTCTTTGCCCTGCAAGCGAACTCTTCGGCAGCATCGGATCAGGAAGATGCGCTGGTGCAATCCTCGGATTGAGTGATTAAAAAAACGTGATTTTTGCCTCACAAGGAGGTTGTTATGAAACAAGTCAGGCTGGTCGCGCCGGAAAATGTTATCCTCGAGGAGGTGGAGAAACCGGCTCCCAAAGCAAGTGAAGTCTTGATCCAGGTCAAAAGGATCGGGGTGTGCGGATCTGATATCCATGCCTATTATGATAAACATCCCTATATCAGCTGTCCCATTGTTCAGGGTCATGAGTTTTCCGGTGAGATCGTGGAAATGGGTGATGCGGTCAGCGGCCTTACTGTGGGAGACCGGGTCACGGTCATGCCCCAACTGGTTTGCGGGGAATGTTACCCCTGCACGCATGGTGACTATCACATCTGCAACACCCTGAAGGTGATCGGCTGCCAGGCCGATGGCGCGGCTCGGGAATTTATCCCTGTGGATCAGAAACTGGTTCTTAAACTGCCCCAGGGTTTGAGCCTTGATCACGGTGCTATGGTGGAACCCGTGGCTGTGGGCGTTCATGCTGTGCAGCGCTTGGGGATCGTATCCGGCATGAAACTGTTGGTGTTCGGGGCCGGGCCGATCGGGAATCTGACCGCCCAGGTTGCCAAAGGCTTGGGGGCGGAATCGGTCATGATCGTGGATATCTCCAATTTCAGGCTGGATGTGGCGCGGCAGTGCGGTGTCGATTTTGTTGTGAACACGTCTGAAGACGTGCTGGAGCAGCGGATCGATTCGGCCTTCGGACCTGACCGGGCCGATGCGATCCTGGAGTGCGTGGGTGTTCAGGATACCATGGAACTTGCCATCACCCTGGCCCGTAAAGGCACGGATATCATCGTGGTGGGTGTGTTTGCTGAAAAGCCTACGCTCGACATCGGATTGGTCCAGGATAAAGAGCTGAAACTGATCGGAACTCTGATGTACAAGGAGAATGACTACCGCACAGCCATTGAATTGATCCAATCGAACCGGATTCGCCTAGATCCTCTGATAACCACGCATTTTGCTTTTGAGGAATATGCCCGGGCCTACAAGTATATCGAGGAGTACGGAGAGCGCAGCATGAAGGTGCTCATCGATGTATGAGTCCAAGGCTTTCAAAGGAGAGAGAATGAAGGATCGGCGTATGGTTTGGATTTTGGGGCTTATGATATGGACTCTGAGTGTTATCCCGGCCTCATCTTCCCCGGAGGGCATGCTTGCCACAGGCCTGCGCTGCGAATACCGTATCGACCCCCTGGGGATCGACACGCCTCAGCCCCGCCTGAGCTGGGTACTGGAGTCCGGGGAGCGCGGGCAGAAACAAACCGCCTACCGGGTCCTGGTGGCGGACAGCCGTGAGAAACTGGATCAGGACCAGGGCAATCTTTGGGACAGCGGCCGGGTGGAGTCTGCTGAGTCTCTGCACCGAGTATACCGGGGCATTCCCCTGACCAGCCGGCAGCAATGTTTCTGGAAGGTCCGTGTCTGGGACCGAGCCCGCAAACGCTCTGGTTGGAGCAAACCTGCGTATTGGGAGATCGGTCTGCTGTTTCCTGAAGACTGGAAGGGGATTTGGATCTCAGACGGTATACCTCTTCCGGAAAAAGATGAGGATTTTTATGCTGAGGACCCGGCCCCCCTGTTCCGCAAAGCCTTTGATGTGGGGAAAAAAATTACCCGGGCCCGGCTTTACATCACAGGATTGGGATACTATGAGGCGCGGCTGAACGGCCGCCGCATCGGCGACCATGTTCTCGAGCCGGGCTGGACCGATTATCGCGATCGTATTTTTTACAGCACCTATGATGTGAGCGGGCTTCTTATCGAGGGCCAAAATGCCCTGGGAGTCATGCTGGGGAACGGCTGGTACAATCCTTTGCCCCTCCGGATGTGGGGACGGCTGAATCTGCGCGAACACCTTACTGTGGGCCGGCCCTGCCTGATCGCCCAACTGGAGATTGAGTTTGCCGATGGTTCTTCTCTTTGCCTGGGTTCGGATACAACCTGGAAAGTGCAAAACGGACCTGTCCGGCGCAACAATATCTATCTCGGTGAGGTCTATGATGCCCGGCACGAAATCCCGGGCTGGGACGCCCCTGGATTTGAGGAAAATCTTTGGGGACAGGCCGCTCCGGCCGCTTCTCCCGGAGGCCGTCTGCAAGCGCAGCCCCAGCCTCCGGTCCGGATTTTGGAAGAGATCCCTGCTGTTGCGATCACCCGCCCCCTTGCAGATGCGGTCATCTACGACCTGGGGGAGAATTTCTCTGGCTGGATCCGTCTGCATGTCAATGCGCCCCGGGGCACCAAGATCCCGATCCGGTACGGTGAACTGCTGCATCCGGATGGCTCCCTCAATCCTATGACCAGTGTGGCCGGTCAGATCAAAGGAGTGCGGAAAGACGGGACCCGGATCGGGGGGCCCGGTGCTCCTGAGATCGCAGAGCAGCAGGATGTCTATGTAACACGAGGCACAGGAGATGAGATTTTTTCATCGATCTTTGCTTTCCATGCCTTCCGGTATGTGGAGGTCACCGGACATCCCAGCCTGCTCGAGCTTGAAGATCTGACCGGGCTCCGTCTGCATGCGGACGTGGCTTCTGTGGGTTCTTTTGCCTGCTCAGATCCATATTTCAACCGGATCCAGGAAATGACCCGCCGGACTTTTCTGAGCAACATCTTCAGTGTGCAGTCTGACTGCCCACATCGCGAACGCTTCGGGTATGGTGGGGATCTGGCCGTGACCAATGATGCCTTTATGTTGAATTTCGACATGGCTGCATTTTACGCCAAAACCGTGCAGGACTGGCAGGATGCAGTCCGCTCCGATGGGATGCTCACAGATACGGCTCCCTTTGTGGGGATCCACTACTGTGGTGTGGCCTGGGCCCTGATCCACCCTCTGCTGCAAAGCCAGCTCTACCGCTATTACGGCGATAGGCGTCTGATCGAGGAACAGTATCCTGTTTCCCGGAAATGGCTGGATCTGGTGGCTGCTCAGAATCCCACACACATCATATCCGAGGGACTGAGCGACCATGAGGGTTTGGAACCGGCCCCTGCCTCTAAACTGGTGACTCCGCTCTATGTGGAAAGCGCACGCCTGCTTTCCCGATTGGCTGGTCTGCTGGGGCAGGAGCAGGACAGACAACGCTATGACAGACTGGCCGGTGAAATCCGGAAGGCCTATCTGGCTGATTTTCTGGAGCTGGGGACCGGCCGCATTCAGCCCGTGTCTCAAGCCGGTCAAGCGTTTGCTCTTGCCCTGGATATTTTGCCACCGCAGGAAAGAGAGGCAGCGCTGTGCGTGCTGGTGCAGAAGCTGAAGCAGCAGGATGACGGCCATCTGACCACGGGGATCTATGGGACCCGCTATTTGCTGGATGTGCTAGCAAGGACCGGACACATGGAAACGGCCGCACAGATCGTCCGCAAGAAAAACTTCCCGGGCTGGGATTATATGCTGGAGAACGGCGCTACTACCCTGTGGGAGCACTGGGCATTGAGCGACAACACGTTTTCACACAACCATCCTATGTTTGGCTCGATCAGCGAGTGGTTCTTTAAATGGCTGGCCGGAATACAGCCCCATCCCCAGGCTTTTGGATTTGACCATATTGTGATCTGCCCAAAGTTGGTCTCGGAGGTGGATTGGGCAGAAGCTCAATACCTTTCTGTCCGAGGAGAAATCGCGGTGCGCTGGGACAGGATGCCGGGTATGTGTCAGTTATCCGTTGACATCCCGGCCAACACGTCAGCCGAGATCTTCGTTCCCTGTCCTGATCATGCCTCTGTACGGGAAGGAGACAAGCCTGCGGCATCTGTCCCGGGTATCCGCTTCCTGGGTCTCAAGAATGGCTGTTCCGTATATCAGGTGGGTTCAGGAAGCTATCTGTTTTCCTTCCCCTATTCTTCCGGAGAGAAACAAAACACACATTGATGGGATGTGCAGCCTTGTTTGAGCTTCAGCCAGTATGAAAATCTAATAATTGCAGACAGAAGAAAACATTTTCCTATTCCCTTATAGGCCAAAAATGAGATATAATAATATTAAAAGGATCCACTCTTATGAAAAAGAAGATCTGGGTACATAAGACTAATTCATTTGCAGAAGCTCAAGAGTTTGAGGATCTCTACTATTTATCCCTAACTCCTACTAAACGATTGGAAACTGTTCAATTCCTTCGGGAAGAATACAAAAAATTGAACAAGGATAAAAACCATGAAAGTGGAAAAAGACTACGAAGAGTTTATAAGCTTCTTAAACAAACATAACGTCAAATACTGTATCATAGGCGCTTTTGCGGTGGCATTCTATGCCAAACCCAGATACACCAAAGACATAGACATCCTTGTAGAACCAGGCGAGGACAATGCCCGAAGGATTCTAAAAGTTCTGGAAGAGTTCGGATTTGGTGAACTTTCTATATCCATTGAGGATCTAATGCGAAAGGGAAATATACTTCAGCTTGGGTATGAACCTTTGAGAATAGACCTACTGAATAAGCTGGAAGGATTTCAGTTCCAAGATATCTGGCAGAATAGAGTAACTGGCGATTATGGTTCTGAAAAAGTATATTTCATCGGCCTGGATGATTTAATTAAGAACAAAAAAATGTCAGCTCGTCCTTCCGATAAGATCGACATCGAACTTCTGGAAAAAAACAGAAAAAAATAGAGCATTTGAAGCGCGGACCAAAAAATCCTCTTAGATGTGATTTTTGGGGGCAGAATTTGGGTTCATCACGTTTTTGGATACCTGAGTTGACATAGAGGGGGACATCATATTAATTTCCTCTTGGAATTAACAAACAAAAAATTGTGGATTATTTCTAATTTTTCGTGATTTTAACGCAGTATTTTCTTATAATATTTATATCCAACTAAACTCCGGGAGACAGGTGATGAATTCCTCCCCAAAGAACACTATCTGGAAGAATGGGGTTATACTATTGCTTACAGCAAAACTAAGGAATGAGCAATGAGACAACTCGTAAACATCTGCATGTTGCTGTTACTGACAGCGCATCCTTTTTTTGCAGCAAAAAAACAATCCCACAGCACGATTTCTTCGGAAGCATTTACAAATCCTCCTATGGAAGCAAGGCCGGGGGCATACTGGTGCTGGCTGAACGGCAATGTTGATCATGCGCAGATGACCCGCGAAATGGAAGAGGCCAAGGCGCTGGGTATGCGTGGTTTTGAGATCTGGGATGTCGGCGTGTACCGGCCTGTACATATGGTTCCTGCGGGTCCGGCTTTTCTTGGTGAAGAATCCTTAAAGAGCATCAAGCATGCGATGACCGAAGCCAAGAGGCTGGGACTCGAACTCAATATGATTGCGGCCAGCAGTTGGAATGCCGGTGGTGCCTGGGTCAAAAAGTCAGACGGGAGCAAGAGGATAGCAAGCAGTTCGCTCGATGTAACAGGACCGAAAAAATTTGATGGCGTGCTTGAACTGCCCTGCGAAAAAGAAACCTATTATTATGACATCTCTGTGCTGGCGGTTCCCCAATCCAGTGATAAAAAACTCGCCTCGCTAGATCTCGGGATAGACCTGACCGGCAAAATGAACCACAAGGGACAGCTCAAATGGGATGTCCCAGAGGGAAACTGGGCAATTCTGCGCTTTGTCTGCCGTGGCACAAATCAGCGTCTGATCGTGCCAAGCCCGAATTCCGACGGTCTGCTTATCGATCATCTCAGTGCTGACGCAACCGAAAGACACATGCTGCACATGATAAACAAGCTCGGAGAAGTTGACCCGGGACATAAAATCTTGAAAATCATGTCCCATGACAGCTATGAAGTCCATGCAGCAAACGACTGGACCGAGGATTTTGTTGACGAGTTTAAGAAACGTCGTAATTATGATCCCAGCAAATACCTGCCGCTTCTGGAAGGTTGGAAGCTGGATGATGCGGACGTCCAGACCCGCTTCCTGGCCGACTATCGCAAGACTGTGGGCGAGCTGATAGTGGAGCGACATTTCCGCGTAAGCCGTGAAGTCCTGAATCGTCACGGCATGGAACTCTGCGCCGAGGCAGGTCACGGCGGTTTTCCGCGGGTCGATCCGATCTGGGCCCTGGGCCAGGCCGATATTCCGAGAGGTGAATTCTGGAATGGAAAGCGTTTCTGGGTAACAAAAGAGGCGGCCAGCGCTGCCCACCTCTATGGACGCCGCTTCGTCGATTCTGAATCCTTCACCGGTTGGCGCCATTGGCTGGACGGACCGCTGCACTACAAGCAACTCTTTGATGTCGCTCTCTGTGCGGGCCTGAACCGCCTGACTTTCCATACCTTTACGCACAATCCGCCGGAAGCAGGACTGCCAGGTTATGTTTACCACGCCGGTGAACATTTCAACGCGAACAATACATGGTGGAAGCAATCAGGCCCACTGCTCCTCTATATGGCCCGCTGCTCATATCTGATGCAGCAAGGCGATTTTATCGCGGATGTTTGCTTTTACTACGGCGACCAGGCACCAAACCTCGTGCCTTCCCGCCGGATCGATCCCCACATCAAGCCCCTCTACACCCTGGACAAATGCCTCCACTGCGGACGTCCGGTGCCAATAGATTTTCGGCCGCTGGGCAGCGGCTACGACTACGATTATATTGATGCCAATTCAATCATCAACCGCATGACGGTCGATTCTGAAACCGGGCAGCTGGTTGTGGGTACTATGCGTTATAGAGTGATGGTCTTGCCCAGACATGATCATATTAACCTCGCTGTCTTACAAAAGATCCGCACCCTGGTAAAACAGGGCGCGACCATAGTTGGGCCGGTTCAGCCGATACGCACCAATTCGCTCACTGATTATCCGGCGGCTGACCGGAAGGTAGCGAGAATAGGCACAGAACTCTGGGGAGCCGAAAATTTGACTCAAGAGAAAGCCCCTTGCAGCCGGAAGTTTGGTAAAGGCAGGGTTTACACGAATAAAACATCGCGTCAGGTGCTGGCAGAGATGGGGTTTAAACCCGACTTTACAGTGCTAAAAGGCGGGTCACAAGAGGGGCCGGATCGAGTTGATTATATTCACCGCCGTACTGATAATGCCGACATCTATTTTGTCTGCAATGGCGCAAAGGAAACCAAATCACTGCTCTGCCAATTCCGTGATGCTGAGGGAAGACCTGAAATCTGGTATCCTGTCTCAGGTGAGATATGTTCGGCAAAGGCAGTCAGCCGCCAGCCCGACAACTCCTGTAACATTGAGCTGGAGCTTCCGGCAATCGGATCGGCCTTCGTCGTATTCCGCCGTGATGGTCAGGCGCCGAAAAAATCTGCCAACCTCTTTGTTAATACATCGGGAAAAAAGACTCTGATCAAAGGAAAATGGACCGTGAAGTTCCAGCCCGGCAGGCTTGCACCCGAATCTGTTGAATGGAATGAACTGATTGATTGGACAAGCTCGCAAGAGCCTGGCATCAAGTATTTTTCAGGCACCGCCACCTATTCCATCCAGTTTGATATGCCCAGGGCTGGTTCCGGAGACTTCTGGCTGGACCTCGGCAAGGTAAACGAAGTAGGCGAAGTAAGTATTGACGGGCAGGATCTCGGAACCGTCTGGACCTTTCCCTTCTGCGTAAAAGTCCCGGCAAAACTGTTAAGAAAGGGATTCCATCTGCTGGAAGTGAAGGTCACAAACGTCTGGAATAATCGCCTTGTTGGAGACCAGTTCCTTCCCAAAGAAGAGCAAATCACCCGTACCAACATGCAGGGGAAGCACAACAGGAGCAGCCCGCTGGTTCCCTCGGGCATGTTAGGACCGGTGATCCTTCAGCCAGTAAAGCAAAACTGAGATGCTGTTTCATAAGGAGAAAACGCATATGTTTAATAACCGCATCGTTTTGGATTTTTCCTCAAGGGGGAAATAAATGACCTGGTCCCATCGTAAATTTATCTTCACATCAGCAACAACAAGGGAGTTTTTTATGACGATATTTACGGCTATTGTTTTGGCTATAACTCTTCTTGGTGCATCTTCGTATCAGGCTGGCCAGCCGGTCGCTGCCGGTGAAAAGAAAGTTTACCCCGGCGCCGATGAACGAACGCCATCCTATTCGCAGTACTTTTCATGGATAAACAACACCAACGAGGGAAGCACCGAAGAGCAGACAATGGTGAACCTTGATTTTTTTAAGTGGCTGCTCGATGAGTATGGAATGGTGCTGGATATTTATGTGATAAGTGCTGGGGCGATCGACAAGGCAGGCAGGTACGGCAAAATGGATTCGGATGCTTTCCGGATTCAGTTCCCCAACGGCTTTGGACCCATTTACGAAAAGGCAAAGACAATGGCCACGCGGCTGGGCACATGGGGCGGCCCGGACGGCTTTGGCAATACGCCCGCAGAGGAACAGGCGCGGATCGATATGATGGTCAAACTCTGCCGGGACTATGAGTTTATACTGCTGAAGTTCGACGGAGTTGTTGGCGGATTGCGTCCTGAAAAACAGGATGCTTTTGTCCGTATGATGACCGAATGCCGCAAATACTCGCCCGACCTGATCCTCCTGAACCACCGGCTCAAGCTCGGAAAAGGTCTGCCGCACGCGACAACTTATCTTTTGGGCGGGGAAGAGACCTATATCGACGTCCACATGTCCAATGATCAGACTGCACCGCACCACCGGGCTGGGGCCATTTCCCGCCGGGTCGTGCCGAACCTGGTAAGGCTTACCGAGGACCACGGCGTCTGCATCTCATCATGCCTGAATTACTGGGAGGACGATTTGATCCTGCAGGCTTTTAATAGGAACCTTATTCTTGCGCCTCAGATTTACGGCAATCCGTGGCTTTTGCGTGACGATGAGTACCCGAAGCTGGCGAGGATATTCAACTTAGCCAGAAAATACCGTGATATACTTGTCGATGGAATGGTTTTGCCCGAGGAAAGCTATGGCGAAAAAGCCGTTTCCCGCGGCGATGAACAGACACGACTGCTGACGTTAAGAAACCTTAGCTGGACCCCGATTATCTGCCAGGTCAAACTTGACGAAGAGATCGGCTTGTCGGTGGGAGCGAATGTTGAACTTCGCCAGTACCATCCCACCGAGCGGGTGATCGGAACATTCAAAAAAGGTGACATTGTAGATGTTGTGGTTTTGCCGTTCAGGTCGTGTTTACTGATGGCGACTTCAAAGAAATCCGAATTTGGTATCAAAGGCTGTGATTACGAGGTAGTTCGGGATGTGCCTGGTAAACCGGTGCAAATAAAGCTATTGGCAATGCCGGGTGAAAAACGAAATATAGAATTGGTTGTGGGTAACAGAAAATTCAAATCGGCCCGGATATCCGGCCGCCGCTTTGATGGCCTTGTCAAAGGCAAAAGTGCGGCAGTATCCTTTTCCGGTACGCCGCTTAAGGATAAGTACCACCGTAAGCTCGGCGACTTAACACCCTGCGATGTACCCGCTGATGCCGAGGCCCTATATGAAGCTACATGTTTTGCCGCGGATAACAATGCCCTTGAAGTTCGCGCATTGCAGCGGTCCGGCCCTTCACGGATTCCGCAGGTGCAAAAGGCAAGAGAGGCTTTTCTCAAGCAGGAACTGTTCATCGAAAGGGGGCTTTGGGACAAAAACCTTTTCGACGGCGATGACGAAACTGCATTTTATGTTGCCCGCAGAGTTGGTGTGGCGCCGCTAAATGGCGGTTCGTTGCGTATTGACTTTGGCGAGGCGATCAGCCTCGAGAAATTGATCGTCAGGACTGGCAGCGAGTATGCGCTTCAGCCGTTCAAGCATGATGAGACCATTACGGCTTATGTTTCCAGCGATCTGAAAGACTGGGCCGCTATGCAGGTGGTTGCAGATAAGGAAATCGTGATGAACTTTGACCCGAAGACGAAACTGCGATATATCCGCTTTAACGGTACGCCTGATAAGATAGTCGAGATCGAAGGATACCTCGGCGGTGAAAAGCTCAACCCCTCCAAATGGCGCGCGTCAAACCTTTTCGCTCGCTATTTGCGTGTAAAACCCGTGAAGGCATGGCAGCATTCCTTTACCCTTGGCGAGATCCCGAAGGGGAGTTACCTTGCTATCGCTCTCAACGGCGAGCACGGGGTAGGAGGCGCTTACGCGGCGATCCGCGTAAACGGTGAACCCATCGGAGCACCGGATAGAAGCGTATCCTTTCCTGCGAATACCTGGGAATATCCGGTGTGGAATTTGCCCTCAAACTATACTTATTACGTTCCGCTGACAGAGGATATGAAAGGGGCGAAGATCGATGCTGTTGTTTTGGGAATGAAAAATTGTTTGGATAATTTCAAGCCGGAGGTGTGGATAACCGCCTATCCGGCACCGCTGAGTGAACAGCTATTGACATTGACCGCAGAATAAAACGAAAAGTCAAATTAATAACTGAGGATACAACATTGAAGTTAAGAAATATTTTGTATGGTTTGTTATTGATTATAACTATTACAGGCGAAATCAGCTTGGACAAAGAGGCAGGCACGGCAAGCAGTTCGCCTCGAATTGTGAATATAATAAACTTCATTCGGCAGTGCGAACCGCGCATTGAATGGATAACTGAGGATGTTCTGTACGAGACTGTTGTCGAGCAGATTAAGATCATGAAGAAGCATCAACTGAAAGGAACTTTTCTTCTTCAGTATGATGCGCTTATAGATGCCAGGTACCAGAAACTGCTTAAGGGATTGCCCGCCGAGATGTTCGAGATCGGCGCCTGGTGGGAGATCCCGCAACCTCTGGTGGAGAACAGCGGTTACCGGTGGCGGGGGCGGTTTCCCTGGGACTGGCATGCCGATGTTGGTTTTGCAACCGGTTACTCGCCTAAAGAGCGGGAGACGCTGACGGATACATATATGACCGATTTTAAGAAGGTTTTCGGCTACTATCCGAAATCGGTAGGGTCATGGTTCATTGATGCTCATACATTGCAATATATGTATGACCACTACGGCATTGTAGCTTCGTGTAACTGTAAAGACCAGATAGGGACCGATGGATATACCATGTGGGGCGGCTATTGGAACCAGGGATACTATCCTAGCAAGAAGAATGCCTATATGCCCGCCCAGCATGCTAAAAACCAGATCCCAGTTCCAATATTCAGGATGCTGGGCAGTGATCCTATTCATCAGTATGACAGTGGACTGGGAGGCAATAGCCAACGCGTTGTTTCCCTTGAGCCCGTATATAAAGGAGGAGGAGGCGATGCCGATTGGTGCCAATGGTATTTCGATGCCTTTGTTGATGGAGCGGCGATGGGCTATGCCTATACTCAGGCCGGGCAGGAGAACTCATTTACCTGGAAAAAGATGAGCCAGGGATTTAACATACAAATGCCAATGATCGCCCGGTTATATAAAGAGGGGAAAATAGCAGTAAAAACTCTGGGTGAGACAGGCAAATGGTTTAAGGATAACTACAAGGTTACTCCTCCGACCTCGGTTACCGTATTGAGCGACCACTCAAAGAAAAACCAAAAGACCGTATGGTTCAATTCGCGGTTCTACAGGGCCAATCTGCTCTGGGATCAGGGAACCATGCGATTCAGGGATATACATCTCTTTGACGAGACTGTTGCATCCGATTATCTCACAAAAAGAGGCATGTCAATCCAGTGTTTTTATTATACTCTGCCTTTTGTTGACGGCTTTATCTGGAGTTCTTTGCAGACTGTTGCAGGTCTTCGTTTGAAGTCTGCCGGGGGATTGGAGATAAAGGGAGGCACCCCGACTGTGGATGATAGCACTGACGGCGAACTTGTGGTGCGATGGCCGATTCATTCACCTGAGGGAGAAATCGTCATAACATTTAATGAAACGTCTGTATCTGTTTCCGCTGAAGGAGGTAAGATAGATAACTGGTTCCTGGAGTTGTCTTTTGATAAAAAGGCGAATCTTCCTTTCCGCAAGATAGAAAGTAAAAAATTATCATGTACTTATAAGAACGCCCCCTATGCCATATCAGCAATACGGGGGTTATTCACAAACGAACCTGGCTCCGGTTTGCGAATCATGCCAGAGGATAACCGTATTGTTTTGGATTTTTCCTTAAGGTAATCGTTGGAAATAAGATTAGAAAGGTTTAATCCGGAAAATAGCCGCGCTTGATCCGCGATGTTGGACAGAAATACAGAAGGAGAAAAATACAATGAGAAACATGAAAAGAACGGTGATAATCTCCTGTTATGTTGAGACAATCAATCAGAAAATGATTTACATAATATAAATTTATTGCTACATTGAACAAATAAATCAATCGAAAATTTCCCATGCGGAAAATATGAACATTCAGTGCGTAGATACAAAGATGGATAGATACAACCGACGAGATTTTCTTAGAGCAACCGGATTGACTGCCGCAGCGATGCTGGCCCCAGGTTCTTTACTCTGCCGAAAATTCAGGAGAAGACCCAATATCCTCTTTCTGCTTATTGATGACCAGCGTAATGATACCCTGGGCTGCGCCGGGCACCCCATCATCAAGACACCGGTGATCGATAGCCTGGCTGCTGACGGAGTGCGTTTCAGGAATGCCTTTGTCACAACTTCCATCTGCGCAGCCAGCCGTGCCTCCATTTTGACAGGGTTGTATGAAAGAACTCATGGTTACACATTCGGCAAACCGCCTCTAAAGCCTGCGCACATGTCTAAAAGCTATCCTGCCCTGATGCGCGGGGCGGGGTATCGTACCGGTTTTATCGGGAAGTACGGAGTGAAGACCGAGGGGGATCCGGAAGCTGACCTGTTCGACTTTTTCAAACCGCATGGAGGGTACCCCTATTTCAAGAAACAACCGGACGGTACCGTGCGGCACGAGACAGAGGTGGCCGGCGACCGGGCGATTGAGTTCCTGAAGAGCAATCCCGGGGGCAAGCCCTTTTGTCTGTCGATCAGTTTTAATGCAGTTCATGCGGTGGATGATGACATGGATAATCACTTCCCATGGCCTAAAGCGGTGGACGGAATGTATGATGATATCGAAATTCCAGCTCCTCGGCTTTCCGATCCCGCTATCTTTAAGAGCCAGCCTGAGTTTTTGAAAAAGTCTATGAATCGAAAGCGCTATTTCTGGCGATGGGACACACCGGAGAAATACCAGCGGAACATGAAAGCATATTTTCGCATGATCAGCGGTGTTGACCGGGTTGTCGGTCGTATTCGTAAAGAACTCGAGATTCTTGACCTTGCTGACAATACAGTCATTATCTATATGGGTGACAATGGCTATTACATGGGCGATCGTGGTTTTGCCGGGAAATGGTCCCATTACGAGCAATCACTCCGAGTTCCTCTTATTATCTATGACCCGAGTTTGCCAAAAATAAAACGAGGTGCCGTAGCCGATGAGATAGCACTCAATATTGATGTAACTGCCACAATGCTCAAGCTCGCCGGAGTAGAGATGCCGACACACTACCAGGGGAGCAGTCTTATCTCACTGCTGCAGGGTAAAAGCCCCCACAGCTGGCGAAATGATTTTTTCTGCGAACACTTGATGGATAACGCGGACATCCCTAAATGGGAAGGAGTCCGGGGAGAACGGTACGTTTATGCCCGCTATTTCGAGCAGGAACCTGCCTACGAGTTTCTTCACGATCTAAAGGCCGATCCTGACCAACTTGTCAATCTTGCTTCAGATCTGAAGTACAGGGAGATCCTCGTGAAGATGAGCAGGAGGTGTGATGAATTAAGGGATAGGTACCACAAAGCCGGGCAAACAGATGCTCTAGAAAAAAGGGGGAAGAAAAAAGGGGGACATGATATCTATTTCCAATTTTTTGAGAAATTTTCTCATTTCAAATCGTCTTAAATATTGAATAAATATTTTATTAGGAAATTATATATCAAATATGCCTAGATTTGCCCGAGTTGTCATTCCTCACTGCCCTCATCATATCATCCAACGAGGCAATCGCCGTCAAAAGGTATTTTTCTGTGGGAATGACAAAAAGCTGTATCTTGATCTTCTTAAATATAACTGCAGGGAGCAGGGGATTGATATCTGGGCATATTGTTTGATGGACAATCATATCCATCTGATTGCTGTTCCTCAACGCCATGATAGTTTAGCCAAAGGGATTGGGGAAACGCATCGGAAATATACAACTGTGATCAATATCAGACACAACTGGAGGGGATTTCTTTGGCAGGGAAGGTTTATATCCTATCCGATGGATGAACAATATCTTTTTTCGGCAGTTCGCTATGTTGAACGAAATCCTGTAAGAGCAAGGCTTGTGAAGAGAGCAGAGAGCTATCCCTGGTCAAGCGCCAGAGCTCGTGTTCATAAGATTCAGAGTGATTTTCTTATAGATTATTATCTCCTTCATGATATCGAGGATTGGGCCGAATATCTAACAGAGGAAGTCGCTGAGGAAGATCGCCGCTTGTTTCAGGAACACTCAAGGACCGGGAGACCCCTAGGTTCCATAGATTTCATTCGAAGATTGGAGCAGATAACAGGTAGAGTATTGATTAAAAAGAAACAAGGAAGGCCAAGAACAATAAATAGGAAATAGATATCATGTCCCCTTTTTTTCTAGCAACACCCAAAAAAGAAATTCCTGTCATGAAACAAATGGATATTGTAAAATAAATTATTGATGATTACCATAAACGTTAAAATTAAACAAAGGAGATAGTATGAAAATTTCAATCCAAGAACTAAATAAACTGTCCAAAAAAGCAATTTTAAAGTATGGCTACTCAGAAGAAGAAACCCAAATAATATTAGATATGCTTATGTATGCTCAAATGAGAGGAAATGATCAAGGCATTGTTAAATTAATTGGCCCAGGAATACCAAATAATGAAAAGGCACAAACACCAACTATAGAAAAAGAAACTCCAACTACTGCCATAATAAATGCTAACTTTTCAATGGAAGCTATTGCCATGGAACAAGCCGTAAACATGGTTATAAAAAAAGCTAACGAAATGGGTATTGCAATAGTGGGAACACATACGGGTGATGGATCCTCTGGTGCTATGGGTTACTGGTCACGAAAGATTGCGGACGCCGGTTTAGTTGGTATTACTATGTCAAGTTACCCTTTTGCGTTGGTGCCTCCTCATGGCTCTTATGAACCTTTGTTTTGTACTAATCCAATCGCTTGGGCTGTTCCTACTGATAATGAACCTATTGTATTAGATATGTCATCATCAGGTATATCCTATTTTGGTTTAGTAGAAGCAAAAACACAAGGAGTCCAAGTAGCTGAAGGGCTTGGTTATGACAAAGAAGGAAACAAAACAACAGATCCTGCTGAGATAATGGAAGGGGCGATAAGACCGTTTGATAAAGGATTTAAAGGAGCCGGGCTTGCTTTAATGGTTCAGATTATAGGAGGAGCTTTAGTGGGGGGGGATTTTTTAAATGAAAGCGATAATGATGGAAACGTTGTAATTGCGATTAACCCTGAAGCTATGATAGGAATGCAGAAATTTATAGAAGAAACCACCAAAATAACTTGGGCAATAAAACAAGCAAAAAAACTTGAAGGAGAAGAAGGAGTTATGGTTCCAGGGGAGCGTGGAGATAAAATCAGATCAAAAATATTGGATAGCGATGAAATAGAAATAGAAGATAATTTGTTAAATAGTTTAAAAAGTTTTGTGGAAGGCATATGAACGACCCTCCGTCCAAAACCCAAAAAGGAAACTTCTATCGTGCCCCGCACCGGAGAGCAACGATGAAGCTGCCCCTCGCTTGGCGGTCCATTTCATTCTTGCTTGCCTCCCTACTGATCATCTCGACAGGTTGCGGCCCCCGCTCGCCCCGCAGCTCGGACCTGGACGGCTCGCTGGCCGATGACGGTATCGAGTTCCGCGAAGCGTGGATCGCCATGCCCGACGCTGTGCGTCTGGCCGCCGATCTCTGGGTTCCAGAGGGCGGCGATCCCGACCATAAGTATCCGGTGCTGCTGGAGTTGTCAATGGTCGTGAAAAAGTGAGCCATTTATGGTCGTGAAAAGTGAGCCACTTTTCCTTTAAAATTGACTCATCTTTAAGCCCTCCTTTCCATTTTCTTAGCAGAAAAATAGCCCTTTCGGA
>Ga0114922_10000074_pt1 | contig 83552 bp, 66 predicted proteins | sample AartaG_FD_100975 | JGI IMG/M metagenome (GOLD analysis project Ga0114922, IMG submission 100975) | Deep subsurface microbial communities from Aarhus Bay to uncover new lineages of life (NeLLi) - Aarhus_00045 metaG | ecosystem: Environmental > Aquatic > Marine > Oceanic > Sediment | place...
AGGACATCTTCTCTCTCCTTACTTTTTCTCGCCCTCTATTTTATCATTTCTATTACTTTTATTCAGTTGATTTTTATGCCAATCTCCATGTATTATGACACAGCCTGAGATGCGGTAAGATCGACTCGCCTGAAAGGTAAAAAGTGCCAATGATAAAATTAGTTATTGCTTTTTTTGAGTACATCATTGGCAATTTTTATGAATAGTTAAGATACATTTCGCTCGTAAATAATTCTTAATCCCTCCAAGACAAGATAGGGTTCATAAGACTCAATAGACTCGATCTCCTCATAGAATAAGGATGCAAATCCTCCGGTAGCAATAACACGAACAGCTCCACTCAGCTCGCTTGAGATTCTTTCAATAATATTAGTGATAAGGCCAATATAGCCAAAATATACTCCAGACTGCATACTGGCTTCCGTACTGCGCCCTACTGCAAGTTCAGGCTTTATAATTTCAATACGTGGTAATTTTGCTGTTTTTAAATACAAAGCCTCCGACGATATTTGAATTCCAGGGGCTATTGCTCCCCCTAAATATTCTCCCTTTGAAGAAACTGCATCAAATGTCGTTGCTGTCCCAAAATCGACCACAATACATGCCTCCCCGAATTTAGCATATGCTGCAACCGACGATACGATCCTGTCTGCTCCTACTTCAGCCGGATTTTCATAAAGAATAGGCATTCCTGTCTTCAACCCAGGGCCAACGATCAAAGGCTTCACATGACACAAGTTATGGCTTAATCTCTGAAAATCAGGGGTTAGCGGCGGCACAACACTGGAAATAATTACTGCATCTATTTTCCGGACATCAAAACCGGCAAGGGAAAAAAATCCGGTTAAAGTCACAGCATACTCATCACTCGTCTTTTCAGATTCAGATTTCAGCTCCCAGTGTTCAACCAACTCTTTTCCCTCAAATACTCCTACAGCAATATTCGTGTTGCCAATATCAATAGCTAATAACATAGACATCACTCCATAAGGAACTTTATATGTTTCAGGTTTTTATGCAGTTTCTCTTTTTTGTCTTGAAGTTCATGCAGACGCTCTTCGGTTTTACGGAAAACCTCCTTCGGGGCCCGGCTGTAAAAATTTTTGTTCTCCAGCCTGCTTTTTATTTTCCCAGTTTCTGACTTTACCTTTATCAACTCTTTCTTTAGGCGTTGTTGCTCCTTTCCCAGATCGACAAGTCCTTCTGTCAGGGGAATCCCGATTTCTACATCACCGGCAATGCCCTTAAGAAACTTCTTCCCACGTGGAAATTCTTCCATATTCTTTATAGACCGTACACAGGCCAGAAATTGAATGCATTCCTGATTCTCCATGACGATCTGTTTTTCTGCTATATCCCCGGCTTTAACCCAAAGATCGATCTCTTTTCGGGGAGGAATGCGATTTTCAGCCTTAATAGTCCGAATCTCAATGATTAACCTTTGCAGCTGGTTAAGCACTTTTTCTGCATCTTTATTGCACCAGGAATCCTCCTCTGCCGGAAATTCAGCGGTAACCAGAGATTCTCCACCCCCCGGAAGTTTTTGCCAGATCTCCTCAGTTACAAAAGGCATAAATGGATGCAGCAGCTTTAGTATCCTATCAAGCATATCAATCAGAACGGCATAACTTGTATTGTTTCTCGTTTTCAGTTCAGGCTTTACCAGCTCAAGGTACCAATCACAGAATTCATGCCAGATAAAATGATATATCTTATCAGCAGCTTCATAAAACTTATATTGTTCCAGGGATTCATTCATCTCCCGGGTTATTGTCGTCATTCTGCTCCTTATCCAACGGTCAACCAGAGTCAGCTCCTCCTCCTTGACCATATATTCGCTCTCTTTCAGATTCATCAAAACAAATCTCGCAGCATTCCATATTTTGTTGACAAAAGCACGATACCCAGTCATGCGCTCTTCAGAAAGAGATATATCCATCCCCGGAATCGCCAGCGCTGCCAGAGTGAATCGTAAGGCATCTGTGCCGTATTTATCTATCATCACCAGGGGATCGATGATATTCCCTACAGATTTGCTCATTTTTTGCCTTTTAAAATCCCTGACTAATCCATTGATAAAGACATGTTTAAAGGGAATATCACCCATGAATTTGAGCCCCATCATGATCATTCGGGCCACCCAGAAAAATATGATGTCAAAACCGGTAGACATAAGATCAGTTGGGTAAAAATTTTCTAAATCCTCTGTCTTCTCAGGCCATCCCAATGTCCCAAACGGCCAGAGAGCTGAACTGAACCAAGTGTCTAAAACATCTTCATCCTGGTACAAGTTGCTGCTCCCGCATTCCCCACATTTATCCGGCTTCTCTTCAGCCACAGTGATCTGTTGACAGTCCTGACAATACCAGGCCGGGATCTGGTGCCCCCACCAGAGTTGGCGGGAGATACACCAGTCATGAATATTATTCATCCATTCATAATAAGTTTTGGTCCAGTTGGCAGGAATGAACTCTATCTTTCCATCTTCTACAACCTTAATCGCTTCCCGAGCCAGCGGTTCTATCTTAACAAACCACTGCCAGGAGAGGTATGGTTCGATAACAGTCTTACAACGGTAGCAGTGACCGACTGCATGCTGGTAATCCTCAGTTTTTTCAAGCAGTCCCTCTTTATTTAACGCTTCAAGGACATTTTTCCGGCATTCAAAGCGGTCAAGGCCCTGGAATGTATTGCCCGCAGCTTCAGTCATGATTCCGGAACCGTTAATGACTATGATTTGTTCAAGGTTATGGCGTTTTCCCATATCAAAATCCACCGGATCATGGGCAGGCGTTACCTTAACGACCCCGGTCCCAAACTCTCTGTCCACTATCTCATCCGTTATTACGGGTATTTTTCGACCCACCAGAGGAAGTAAGACTTTCTTTCCATGCAAATGTTTAAAGCGCGGATCCTCAGGGTGCACGGCTACTGCTGTATCCCCAAGCATAGTCTCAGGCCGAGTAGTAGCTACAACCACATAGTCGTCCGAATCCAGGATCGGATATTTGAAATAAAAAAGCTTTGATTTTAATTCCTTATGCTCTACCTCAATATCAGAAAGAACTGTATTACAGTGCGGACACTTGTTTACAAGATAATAATCCCGGTAAATAAGTCCTTCCCTATAGAGATCCACAAAAACTGTGTTGACCGCCCGGGAAAATCCTTCATCCATAGTAAACCGTTCCCGGGTCCAATCGAGAGAAAACCCCAGCTTTTTCAACTGGTGGGCGATCTTCCCGCCATATTTTTCCTTCCACTCCCAGGCTATCTCCATGAATTTTTCGCGGCTTACTTTTTCTTTTTCTATGCCCTCCCGGGCAAGCTTTTTCTCGATAACATTATGAACTGCGATACTGGCATGATCTGTGCCGGGTAACCAGAGGACATCATATCCCTGCATTCTACGCCAGCGGACAATAATATCAGGCAAAGTAAAGCAGAGAGCATGCCCCATGTGAAGAGAACCGGTTACATTTGGAGGAGGAAGTACCATGGAAAATTTTTTCCGGGAGGAAGACCCATCCGGACTGAAAAGCCTCTTTTCGATCCAGAAATCAGCCCACTTTTCTTCCACAGGTTTTGGATCATATGATTTTTCTAACTCTATTTTTTTCTTCATATCTGAATTTTCAACAAGGCGTATTTTACCAGTTTCTCATCTATAATGCTATTACTAAGGGGTCAAGTCTTCATATTCCACATTTCTTTTAGATAAAATAGACAAAAAAATGGAACTGTGGAATATGAAGACTTGACCCCTTACTCTTACGGCTTAAGGCGTAATATAATCCGCTTTTCCAGTTCACGTTCCATCTGCAGAATCTCCTGCTTGATCTTCTCCATAACCGCTTCCTCCAGTTCCTTACCCAAGCCCATAGTTACGCTATCCCCTTCGGTTGTATTTTCCTGAACTTCTTGGACATCAGGTTCCTCCGGAAGAGTGTCTGGAGCTTTGGTCTCGCCCACCAGTTTTCTTATGGCTGCTGCTACCTCTTCTGAGTCAAAAGGCTTCTTAAAGAGTTTATCATATTTTAAAGATTTTAATTTTTCCTCATCCGGCTCCTGAAAAGCATCTTGAAGTAGGATAAGCGGTTTATCCTTAAACTGTTTTCTCTTTTTTAAAAAACCGCCTATTTCATACCCATCTTTACGGGGGAGTGAAAGTCCCAGAACGATTGCATCCGGATCAATCTGCATAATGAGCTCCAGCGCTTCTACTCCATCCTCGGAAGTATAAATGTCATAATATGAATCCTGGAACGCCAGATGTAATGCATTAAGAGCTGAGGGGCTGTTGTCTGCAGCGAATATTTTAAAAGGCATAATAGTAACTCAAAATTTATAGCTCACAGTATTTAAAATTAAGTTTAATCCAAATTAAATATGAAAGCAATACTGACAATATCACAGAAGTCCCCTTCTGATTTTATTCAGGCTTTGGCATGGATACTGGTAAGTCCCTTCGAAAAACAGGGATTTCCCCCAGCAGGGAAATCCCTTCCTGTCCTCACAACGCTCTCCTAGAGATTCTCTCGAGGAACCATGCCCGCGTTGTTCCGGATGGCTTTCTACGGGATTTACAAGTATCCATGCCAAATCTTTAAGAATAAAATTAGGCGAACTCCAGATAAAAAGAAGATGCGGTAAGATCGACTCGCCTGTAAGGTAAATATGTATGCATTAAATAAGAGTAATGACAAAATAAACGTAAGAATCATACACTTAATAAATATCATGTTTTACAAAATATTAATCATGTTAAATTTGTATGGTGCTGCATACATATTTTATGCATAACCAGGATCTGCAGCAGCCGAGAAAAACGAAGAAGAATGGCGTTAAAAATCTGAAGCAAGCGTATCCATTACCTCAGCTTCATCTTCAACTCCGCGTGTTTTCGGATCAACTGACCTGATTCTTGCTTAAAGCTTAAACCTGTAATTAAACTTCAGGAGGAAAATATTTTCCCCAGTAGCATTAAAAATAGCTTTTAAGTCACGGCCAACCTGAAAATCACCAGGATAGGAATAATCAGCCCGGTTCTGGGTCCAGACTGCATAGAAGGTTGAGCCCGGTTTATATTCCCAACGCAGCACAATAGTCCCACGCAGCGATTTAAGGTTGAAGTCAGGGTTTTTGAAATAAAATTCCTCAGCCGGTCCTGGCCCGTCAGGGTCAACAGCATATGTATTGTTTTCTAACGCAATAGAGGCATCGCCTTCAGCATAATAATCAAAGTCAAATGTCCGGGCTGCCACAAGCTCTTTAAACTTAAAAAAATCACCGACCCCGATAAAAGGCTGTAAATAAGCCTGCAAGCTCAACCTGGGAGAAAAAGTCCAGTTGACCCGGATCTCTATAGGTAGAGTTTCCTGAATGACATCCGACATGACATACCTTGCCCCGTATGTTTCAACTTTAAGCTCATCTTCGATGCAAGCTATATACTGCCCGACCGAATGGCGCCAAGAGTATCCCGGCCCGATAGAGAGGCTGAGATTGCTTATCGGCTTCCAGCGCAGGGTAGCAGTTAGTGACCAATTATAAGAGCCGTGCGGATGAGTCCTGTAATGACCTGAAACTATTAAAACAAAGGGCTTGCGATTGTCACTGCTGATGCTGAGGCGGCGGATAAAACCCCAGGGATAAAGCGCCATAGGCCCTCCCCGGGTAAAATAGTGGCTGTACCTTACCGGATCATAACTGAGATAAAAAGTGCTTTTCCAATAGTTGAGAAACTGACCGGAAGCATTAAAATTATAATATTCATCTGTTCTATTCCCGCCAAAATCATAACCCTGATAAGTCGCCAACGTAACTTTCCAATTACGAAAGATCTTGCCGGGATGGAAAGTCTGATATCCGGCCATGATATGCCCGTTTATTTTATCCCCGCGGGTATGATAGCCCATATCCATGGAATTAAATCCCGGCGAAATAGCACCCAGGGCCGCATTAAACACGATATTCCCCTTCTGTTTGTTCAAAAATACCCGGCCGGCCCAACCACAAAGAGTTGTGGCATTTTCATTCAAGCTGACATAGTAGATATCCGGGCGCTGAAAATAATGCAGGGAGGAACGCTGTATCCTGGTGATTGCTTCCTTGCTCCCTGATATCCTTGTCCCCCCGAACCAGCCGGTTATGACCCAGGTGTGCTCATTATCAAGAAAAGTCCAGCCGTCAAAAGCCAGGCTCAAAGCATTACGGGTCAATCTGTTTTCCAGCCCCTCGCTTCTTAGGTTCCGCAGTACAGAAGTGGCAATAATCCCTACTCCTTGGTGGCCATTATTGAATTCCTTCTGTGTCCTGAGCACTCCATAATATGAAAAAGGCTCGACTTCCTCCCCCCAGCGTTTTTGATTGAGTTCGATATTCCCATATTCACGTTCTGTAAATGCATTTAGAAATCCAATATTCCAGCCGTTTCCCAGCTTGCCCGTTAATTTAGCAGCGCTTAAAATCGTCGTCCATTCAGGATAGTCTACATATCCATCAGAATACACATACCCCTGGGGAGCCCTGCCGATCCTGCGACTGTAAAAAAAACTGGGATTCCTCCATCCAAGGTTAACCTGAGTATTAGCCCCTCCGTATCCAAAACGAAAAATATCCGCGCCTTCTATAAAGAAAGGCCTCTTTTCCTGATAATAAGTTTCCTGGTCACTGATATTGATCACGGCCGGATCCACTTCGACCTGACCGAAGTCAGGATTAACAGTCAAATTCAAAGTCAGGTTGCTCTGCAGCCCAGCTTTAAAATCTAACCCAGAATTTCCCAGATATTCCTCCCCGGTCTGGAATGGATTGCCTTTTTCCTCTGGACTAAAGCTGGCTTTTCCGACGATAAAGGGAAGGAATTCTAAAAAGCGGCCTGGGTTGATATTTCTTATTCCAGTCAAAATGGCAAACCTAGATACATATCCGCTTTCTTCCTTGGGTACCCAGGAAAAGACAGTTTTTTCATTCTTACGCTTTATCACCCGGAAAAAATTGACTCCCCAGGTATATAAATCATGCTTTTTAAACCGCAATTGGTGAAAAGGGATACGCATCTCTACCGCCCAACCTTTGTCATCGATATACACAGCACTTTCCCAGACTCCATCCCAGGTCATGTCCTTGCCTTCATCATTAAAAAGCGTACCGTCCAAAATAGAGCCTGAGGGATTAACAGCAAACAGATAACCGCTTCTTCTGTCATAATAGGGATCGACAGTAAAAGTGAACCAGTCTGATTCGACTTCATCATCCCTGCGTCCAAGCCGGCGGACGATGTTCTCCGGGTTTGTATCATACAGCCTGGCCGCTATATACAGGCTTTTATCATCAAAGGCTATCCAGACGGTTGTGACTTCAGTCTCAGAAGCTCCATCCATAGGATCGGATTGGAGGAATCCTCCAAAACCCTCTAATTGCCAGACTGCTTCATTTAAAATTCCATCGATCTGAATCCCGTCTTCAGTACGAAAAGCCTTGACCTGCTTCTGTTCAAATCTTTTCCCCTCTGCCGGTAAAAGGATAGAGAATAACAGGGATAAGAGGATTGTGATTTTAAATAATCTCATTTTGGATTGCCGATTATAATACAAATTTACTGCAAAAAAAATAAAAACCTCTTTATTTTAACAAAAAAATGATAATACTATAGATACTATGTAAAAAGGAGAAAAGGCACTATGAAACATTTCAAATTGGTTCATGCGCTTTTTATCTGCATTGTTTTAATAAGCGCAATTGATTCTACGGCTGAAAAAATTCCTATCAGCTTTAATGATTATCATGGATATACGAGTACAGTAAAATATATTAAGCAGGTAGTACAGGCGTACCCGAATATCACCAAGCTGCTTGAAATCGGCAAAAGCAACATGGGAAGGCCTCTCTATGTGCTTGTGATCTCAAACATGAAAACCGGAAACACGATCGACTCATATGTAAAACTACGCAACATGCGCCGGGAAGGAGTTAAAAACGTAACTCCTATGCAGACTTACCAAGGAAAACCCGGACACTGGATCTGCGCAAGCACTCATGGAAACGAATTCACCGGCACCGAAGTCTGCCTGTATACAATTGATAAACTAGTCTCTGGGTACAATTCGGATTCAGAGATAACTCGGCTCATCGACAATAAAACTTTCTATATCTGCCCGGTCGTAAATCCTGACGGATTATACAACAGCTTAGAAGGAGGGATTCCCCAGCGATACAACAGTAAGAAACAGGATGACGACGGAGACGGCAAAATAAACGAAGACGGAGGCGACGACCTCAACAGAGACGGACACATAACCCGATTTCGTTATAAAGACACCAAAGGCCGTTATGTAATAGATGATGCCGATCCCCGTTTAATGGTGCGGCTGGGTAAAGATGAAGAAACCAAAAAACAGCGGTATTCAGTAGTTAGGGAAGACAAAGACAATGACGGCGATGGCAAGCGGGGAGAAGACTCTGAACGGGGAATAGATCTAAACCGCAACTTCCCGGAAGGTTGGTTCAAGGACGATGGCATGGCAGGAGGCTCAGGAGACTATCCTACTTCCTCCCCTGAAGCACAGGCAATTGCAGAGTTTTTTACAAATCACAGAAACATATTAATGGCTCAATTTTATCATACTTCCGGCGGATTTACATTCAGACCTATGGGAACAGCCCCTCACCCAAAACTTCACCCAAAAGATGTGGCTGTTTTTGACCTGATCATGGGGAAAAAATACCTTGAGATCATCGGAGAAGAAGTGCCGGAAGCCTGGGAAAAGCCGGAACTGCTGGATAAATTCAAAGAAGAGCTTCGAAAGACCTCTAAAAACAAATACGCCGCTATGCGCGGGTATGAACTGCCGCGCGGCTGGAAAGTAAGCTATGACGAGATCAGGGACCGCCGCTACAGCTATGGTATGGCAACTGATTGGGCATATATGCAGTATGGAATATATTCTATTACCACAGAGCTTTGGAACCCGAGCCGGGATATTAAGGATTTCCCCCAGTTCACGGGAAAGGATGTCAGACTAAAACAAATGCGTGCCCTATTAAAATATCAGGACGAAAAATACAATGGTAAACTATTTTTACCCTGGAAAAAATATAAACACCCCGAACTAGGTGAAGGTGAGATCGGCGGTTGGATACCGAAATATTACGGCAATAACGCCCTGCCGGGAGAGCCCCTCCTGGACGTCTGTGAAAAACACTGGCAGTTTGAACTATTCAGAGCAGGCCTGATGCCGGAAATTGAGATCTCTGATGTAAAAACACAGGTGTTATACACAACAAATAAGGCAATAAAATCTAAAGGAAAATACAAAATAATAGAGATAACCGCTGAGATAGAAAATAAAGGAAAACTGGCGACTCATCTCGCCCGCGGAGCTCAGCTTGCCGGAAACAGGGAAGACGTGGTCTGGCTTATCGGCGACAGGGATAAACTTTCTTTCCTTCAGGGGACACCCTTCCAGAAACTGGGAGTACTGGAAGGAGTGCAAAATATTCCCGGGTATGTAGAAAAAAGCAAACCCATAACACAGGAAAGCCAGAGTAGGCGGCGTTGGTCGCGCTATTACAGGCCGCAGTATTACCCCCGGGAGAGCCGGCCGCAGCAGCAAAGGCAGGAGCCTCAGACCCTCAAACAGACCGGTCCAAAGCGTACAGTCAAGTGGCTAATTGCCATGGAGGGGAGCACTCCCCTAAAAATAGTGGTAACCTCTCAGAAGGGCGGCACTAAAGTAAAAAGTGTCACAATTCAATAGAAAAGGGGAGACTAAGATGAATATAAATAAAAGCTTAAAAAATATTTTGATTATTACCCTGGCTGCCTTTCTAATGACAGCCTTTATATCCCCGGTTTTCGCCCAGAAAAAACTGCAAAAAAGCCCAGGCGGTTACCACGGTGAACTAGATTTTCCCCTGAGCTGGAGCCGGTATTATTCGTATGCTGAATGGACAAAGATAATGCACGACATCCAAAAAAAGTACCCTCACCTGGCGGATATCGAAAGCATTGGAAAAAGCCGGATGGGACGCAAGCAATATCTTATAACCATTACGGCAAGATCAACCGGAAAAGATATAGACAAGCCGGCTATGTGGGTCGATGGGGCAGTACACGGAAACGAGGTTAATGGTATTTCCTGTTCCCTTTACCTTATGTGGTATCTGCTTACCAGGTATGATTATGATCCTTATGTATATAACCTGGTAAATGACTGCACTTTTTATATTCTTCCGGGCCTCAATGTCGATGCCAATGAATCATATGTTGTCTACCCCAATACTCCCCACAATCCCCGCGAACCTTTCCGGCCTGAAGACAATGACGGCGACGGTCTTTACGATGAAGACCGGACAGAAGATGTTGACGGTGATGGCGAGCTCTCTACTATGTATAGCGAAGATCCAAAGGGAGAATACAAATTATCAGTAGATAAAAGGCAATTTGTCCGGATAGAAGATAAAAGAGAAAAGGGCCAACGCTTCCGCCGTATAGGATCGGAAGGATATGACAACGATGGGGACGGCATGATAAACGAAGACGATATCGGCGGCCCTGATCCTAACCGGAATTACCCTTCAGGCTGGAACCTGCAGGCAGGAAACCCTTACCCCATGTCCGAGCCATGCACCAGAAATGCCTATGAATTTATGCTGAAACACAAAAACATATTCGCCGGTTTTCATTACCATAACACAGGCAGGCTTATCATGTTTGTCTCCCCCCCCAGAAAAGATAGCCAACAAAGCGAAGCCGAGCAGCAGCAAGCGCAGGAAAGGTTCAATCAGTATCTTGAAGAGATTCGCAAAGACAACAAATATGCCCAAGCATTTGACATCCAAGTGCGTTCCGGGTATGAGGAAGACATGAACGCCCAGGCAAAAATTGTCAATATGGGAGCACGTATTCTAAAAAACTACCGTCCCACGCCTACAGGTGGATCGGGGCAAGCCCAGGCCTCAACCTATGATATGCTCGGAGCTTATGCCTATCTTATCGAGCTCTGGGGGTCACCCGCATTTGCAGCTGACGAAAATGACGATAACAGAGTCTCGGATGAAGAACTGCTTAAATGGATCGACATAGAACTAACCGGAGAAGGCTGGATCATGCCACATAAATGTAACCATCCTGACCTCGGGGAAATATGGATCGGCGGCACCCGGAAAAAGCACATGAGCAGAACTCCCCCCGCCCGGTACATTAAAATGGAAGCAGAGAAAAACGCCCTTTTTGTTATGTACTGCGCCAGCCAGTTCCCTAAAGTGGAAATAGAAGAGACTGCCATTACCCCGGCAACAGACGAACTTTACTGGGTGGAAGTGGCTGTAAAAAATGACAGGGTCTACCCTACAGCTTCAGACCGAGCTCTGAAACTTAAGCGGGCCGTAAAGGATAAGATCACAGTCAGTTCTTCAAAAAACATAACTATTATTAATGCTCCAAAAGGCCAAGTGAAAACTGAACCAATAAACAACCGGGCCGTAATAGAAATAGTAACTGGAAAAGGGGTGGAATTTAGGCTTAAAGGCAAACAAACTCTCAGATTCTGTGCCGTAGTAAAACTAAATGGCTCCAGCGGATGGGTTGAATTTAAGGTGAAATCCCAGCACGGAGGAATGACTCAAAAACGAGTTGAGATAAAAGTAAGCAATTAACCTTGCCTCATGCATAATGCAGGTTAAGAGGGCTTTTGGTTAAATTTTTGTTCCTTAACTAATAAAAGAGGAAATACAATATCGCTCAGGCAGCAAGGTGCCCAGACCGCAAGGAATAAAAAGGCAAATACAATAAAATAAGACCAGCCACTGAAAGCCCCCCCCACGGCCATTAAAATATGGAATAACGACGCCCAAGTGCTAAGCAGAACATGACCAGTATGAGGAAATTTAGTGGCCGGCCGGAAATAGGCAATTGCTACTCCAACAGCAGCCAAAGGATTTACAAGCCACCACTTTTCAATAAAACCGAGATGAATGCCTCGATTCGGCATTTTTAGTAAAATTTCCCCTAAATAGGGAATAACCGAGTCACTGATAGTAGCAATCCCGATCGAACCAATATAACCGATCAATAGCAGAACTAAAAAGTTACATTTTCCTTTAATACCTTTTTTGCTAACCTGCTTGCATTGATGGAGTTCATAAATAGAGGCTGTAACAAGGGCACTTAAAAGCACATGGGCTGGATGAAGGATGAAAAAAATTTTATGAGATATATCCTTGGGTATTGTCTGAAAAACCAGCATGACACCTATCCCGGTCATAGCGCCAAAAATAGTAAAGGGTGCATGATTTTTTAATTCATTGGAAATCTGTTTAAACATTTTATACCTTTAATATTGAATTATAACCGCATTATCTCCTAAAAGGTCCTCAAGTCGCTCTATCATTTCCTGGGCACACTTGACTCCCTGAATATCCACAGACTGAAGCAATACTTTAAGTGCATCCTTTGTCTCCAGCTCTAATAATACCGGGCATTCGCCCTCAAACTCCATCAGTAGGGCCTTGATCTCGTCAAAAACAGAGTGTTCAAGAGCAGGCAGGTTGACCCGCAGGATCAATTTCTTGGCCATCTTTTGGAAAGCATCTTCCAGAGGCATGATCTGTAATAACTGAACCCTTGTGCTTCCTCCGTTACTCTGGACTGAAGCCTTGATCCACACCAGCCGTTCTTTCTGGATAGCTTCATAATATTTTCCATAGCTTTCAGGAAATGCGACGATCTCTATACGGCTGTCCATATCCTCAAGGACAAAAGTAGCCATCCTGTCTCCTTTTCTGGTCTTAAGGGGTTTCACAGAAGAAATTATCCCGGCAAGTTGAATCTCGGTATGCGAATTTAAATTTTCGTGAAGCTGACTTATGGAATGAGTTATCAGTCCTCTGAGTTTCTTTTTGTACTGCTGTAGAGGATGCCCGGTAATGTAAAAACCGAGCGCTTCTTTTTCATAAGCTAAATATTTTAATCTCTCCCACTCCTCCATCTCTTTTACTGCTTCTGGAATCGGAGGAGGCTCCATCTGGCTGCTCCCAAAAAGAAGCGTCTGATTTGATGATTTCATCTCATCAAAATTATGAGCATATTTTATTAGATCATCAACAAGCTGATACAGCTGGGAACGTTTCCATCCCATAGAATCAAAAGCTCCGGATTTTATCAGACTTTCAATAACCTTCCGGTTAAATACTCTTGGCCCGACATGCTTGCAGATATCAAATGGAGAACTAAACTCTCCTTCCTGCTCCCTGGCCTCAAGGATCTCGCGCACAGCGCCTTCTCCGATATTTTTTACCGCAGCCAATCCGAAACAGATATCCCCATCTTTAACACAAAAGTTTATGTCGCTGTTATTGATATCCGGGGGAAGAACCTTGATTTCCATATCTTTACATTCATTAATGTATTTGATTACCTGCGAAGTAGCACCTTTATCCGCTTCAGATGTCAAAAGAGCCGCCAGGAAATAAACCGGGTGATAGGCCTTGAGATAAGCAGTCTGATAAGCAAGATAAGCATAGGCCGCGCTGTGAGATTTATTGAAACCATATCCGGCAAAATAATTGATCTGCTCGAATATCTTATTAGCTTTGGACTGGCTGATGCCTCGCTCTTTGGCTCCCTGCACAAACCGTTTTTTCTGGGCTTTCATCACCGAAGTTTTTTTCTTTCCCATAGCGTTACGTAGCAGATCAGCCTCCGCCATGGAAAATCCAGCAATATCTGTCGCGATCCGCATCACCTGCTCCTGATATACGATCAGTCCCTTTGTTTCTTTCAGGATCGGTTCCAACTCTGGGAATTCATACTCTATTAGGTCAGGATTATTCTTGCATTTAATAAAATCTTCTGTCATCCCACTCTGTAAGGGGCCGGGACGGTAAAGCGCATTTAAAGCAATGAGGTCACGAAAATTTGTCGGCTTGACCCGTCTAAGCAGGTCTTTCATGCCTGAACTTTCAAACTGGAAAACACCGCCTGTATTTCCAGCCTGAAAAACCTGAAAAGTCTTTTCATCATCTAGGGGAATATTACTCAAGTCGATCTTTTCCCCTTTAGCCTCCACGACCAGATCAATAGTGTCTTGGATAACCGTCAAGTTCCGCAGTCCAAGGATATCCATCTTCAGAAGGCCGATAGACTCTACGTCCTGCATGGGGAATTGAGTTGTGATCTCATCTTTTGCTGACTTGTAGAGCGGGACAAATTCAACCAGCGGCTTGGGCGCGATCACGACTCCTGCCGCATGAATAGAGGGGTGCCGGACATGGCCTTCCAGTTTCTCTGCCACTGAAAGCAAACGTTCAACAAAGGCTTCCTTTTTCCTGAGAGCTTTTAACTGCGGTATTTTTTTAGAAGCAACAGCAATCGATGAATCTTCCCCTATAGAGGGAATCATTTTTGCTATTTTATCAACCTGAGACAAAGGGACATCCAGGGCCCTACCTACATCTCTTACTGCTTGACGTGCTGCCATAGTCCCGAAAGTAATGATCTGGCAGACATTTTCTCTGCCGTATTTTGAAGTGACATATGAAATGATCTCATCCCTACGTCTTCCGCAGAAATCAATATCTATATCTGGCAGACTGATCCGCTCTGGATTTAAAAACCTTTCAAACAGAAGGTCATACTCAAGTGGATCGATTTCAGTGATTCCTAAACTGAACGCCAGTAAACTACCTGCTGCAGAACCTCTGCCCGGACCAACAGGTATATTTTTTAATTTTGCCTCCCGGATCAAATCCCAGACGACCAAGAAATACCCTTCAAATCCCATTTCTTCCACAAGCTGTATTTCCTTTTCCAGCCTGCGTTTATATTCCCCAGTATCGGCGAGTTCCCCTTTTTCTATCCGGCTGGACAAGGACTTCATCCTTTCTCTAAATCCATTCCTGGCTGTTTTTTCAAAAAATTCATTTAATGGAAATCCCTGAGGAGGATCAAAATGAGGCAAATGATATCCTGATGAAGAAAGCTCAAAATCACACTTGTCAGCAATCTTTACTGTATTCTCTATCGCATCCGGACAGTCCTTAAAAAGCTTCATCATCTCAGCGGCTGATTTAAAATAGAATTCCTGGGTGCCGAATCGTATCCGGTCCTCATCAGTTACTTTCTTATTTGTCTGTATACACAGGAGAATATCATGGCTTTCTGCATCATCCTTATTCAGATAATGAACATCATTAGTAGCTACCAAGGGCAAATCGAGTTTTCTGGCCAGTTTGATCAATAAAGGGTTGATCTTCTTTTGCTCCTCAAGGCCATGGTCCTGGATTTCAATATAAAAATCTCCCTCAGAGAAAATAGACATATATTCCCGGGCAGCTTCCTCGGCCTTGTCTTCATACCCCAGATTCAAGCAATCACTGACCTCACCTTTTAAGCAGGCTGATAAGGCCACCAAGCCTTCACTGTGCTGAGAAAGAAGTTCTTTATCTATTCTAGGTTTATAGTAAAAACCCTCAAGATAGGATTTTGTGATCAACTGACAGAGATTCTTATAACCGACTTCATTTTTGACCAGTAAAACCAGGTGAAAATGGTTTGGCCCCTTAGGGCCCGGCTTTTTATGTTTGCGGCTTCTAGGCGCTATATAACATTCACATCCCAGTATAGGTTTGATGCCTTTTTTTCGCGCCTGTTGGGAAAAGTTTATAGCTCCAAAAACATTGCCGTGATCTGTAAGTGCTACTGCCGGCATTCCCTGTTGAGAGGCCGATTCTAAAAGCCCGGCGATTTTAACAGACCCATCCAGGATGCTATACTCTGAATGAACATGCAGATGTATAAAATTTGAGCTCATTCCCATTCAATCGTCCCCGGAGGCTTGGATGTTACATCATAAACCACCCTGTTTACTCCATCCACCTCATTTACAATACGGCTGGATATCTGGGATAACACTTTAGAATCAGCTGGAAACCAGTTTGCTGTCATACCATCAATGCTCTGAACAAGACGTATTACTACGACCCGCTGATAAGTCCTTTTATCTCCCATAACACCAACAGAACGTACTGGGAGCAAAACAGCAAAAGCCTGCCATAAGTCTTGGTATATTCCGGCAGCTCTTATCTCCTGAAGAATGATATCATCCGCATCCCTGATTATCCTAAGCCTCTCTCTGGTAACTTCACCTACAATGCGAACAGCAAGCCCCGGTCCCGGAAAAGGATGCTGAAATATAAAATCTTTATCCACCCCAAGCTCCAATCCAAGAGCTCTAACTTCATCCTTAAACAGTTCCCTTAGAGGTTCAACCAGCCTGAACTTCAATCCTTCAGGCAAGCCTCCCACATTATGATGAGATTTAATGCTGGAAGAAGGCCCTTTGACCGGATTGCTCTCAATTACATCAGGGTATATCGTCCCCTGAGCTAAAAATTCAGCCCCTCCTAATTTTTCCGCCTCTTTTTCAAATATATGGATAAATTCCCTGCCAATTATCTTTCTTTTTTGCTCAGGTGAAGTGACCTTGTCTATTTTCTGAAGAAATAGAGCAGAAGCATTAACACCGACCACATTAAGGGCAAATTTGTTTCGGAATTTTTCCATTAACTGTTGATACTGCCCTTTTCTCAAAAGCCCGTTGTCAACAAATATACAGACCAGGTTATTCTTGACCGCATTGTGGATGATCATAGAAGCAACCAGGGAATCCACTCCTCCGCTTAAGCCGCAAATAACTTTTTTATCCCCGACCAGGTTGCTAATCTCCTTGACCTTCCTCTCAATAAACGAACCCATACTCCAATCCGCTTTTAACGCAGCCACCTTAAAAAGGAAATTGGATATTACTTTTAGTCCCTCTTTACTGTGAATGACCTCTGGATGGAATTGAACTCCAAAACATTTTTCCTTCCGGTTTTCGATAACTGCTGTTTTGCAATTTGCTGTCTCCCCTGAAATGACGAATCCGGGAGGAATTTCCTCCACTCTGTCTCCGTGGCTCATCCAGACCTGTCCGCTGCGGCTTAGTCCAGCAAGCAGGACAGATGAATCCTTCACCTCAAGAGAAGCAAATCCATATTCTCTTTTTTGAGATGGAGAAACCCGGCCTCCCAGAAGATGAGCCATTAGCTGCAACCCATAGCATATGCCAAGAACAGGAACATCCATTTGAAAAATTTCTTTAGAAAGAAGCACGGCATCCTTGTCATAGACACTTCTGGGTCCTCCTGACAAAATAATAGCTGCAGGCTTTTCCTTTTTTATGTGGGGAACGGAGGTAGTATAGGAAATTATTTTTGAGTATACTCCAAATTCCCTGACCTTTCGGGCGATAAGTTGGGTGTATTGGGAGCCTAAATCAAGTATTAAAACTTTATTCATATAAAGATTTTATCAGAGGGATTTATGAATGTAAAATGAAATTCAGATGTGGCTCGAATTTCATCTCGGCTCACCTGAAAGGTAAAAAATAAGGAAGATTGACTTCAATGCTGGGATTCTCTATATTTGATATGTTATGTCACATACAAAATTTATCTCGGAATTATGTCTGGAAACAGATTCAAAAATAGTGCTTTTAGTCTTAGATGGCCTGGGAGACCTGCCTGTAAACGGAAAAACACCTCTGGAGGCGGCTGCTACTCCAAATCTCAATAAGCTGGCCGCCCAAGGGGCATGCGGCTTAACAGACCCTGTGTTTCGGGGAATAACTCCCGGGAGTGGGCCCGCCCATCTCTCACTTTTCGGATATGACCCAGTCCGATATCAGCTGGGGAGAGGTATTCTGGAAGCCCTGGGAGTCGATGTGGAAGTTGGAGAAAGCGATCTGGTTGCAAGGGGAAATTTTGCCACCATGAAAAATGGCCTCATTATCGACCGCAGAGCCGGGCGTATCCCGACCAGCGAAAATGAACGACTATGCCTTACGCTCAATGAAAAGATCCGGCCTATTGAAGGAACACAAATCTCCTTCTATCCGGGCAGGGAGCACCGCTTTGTGGTTAAATTCAGTAAAGACGGACTCTCAGACGCCCTCTCAGATGCAGATCCGCAAAAGGAAAACAACCCGAGGGCCTACACAACACCACTTTCTCCAGAAGCAAATAACACGGCAAAACTCGTGAATACTTTCCTCGAGGAAGCCACTAATATCTTAAAGGGCAATCCAAAAGCCAACACGGTTCTTTTGCGGGGATTTGCAAAATATCCTGACCTTCCGGCCATGGATACTCTGTACAAATTGAAACCGGCAGCTATAGCTAATTACCCTATGTACATGGGTCTGGCTAAACTCGCAGGCATGAGTGTCCTGAACGTCGGAGCAGAAATTGAGGACCTTTTCAATACCCTGGAAGAATATTATGATAATTTCAATTTTTTCTATGTTCATGTAAAAAAGACCGATTCTGCCGGAGAAGACGGCAATTATGAAGCAAAAAAAGCAGCTATTGAAAAAACCGACTCCCTGATTCCCCGTATTCTGGCTCTGAAGCCTGAAGTCCTGGTTGTTACCTCTGACCATTCCACTCCCTGTCTTATGAAATCACATTCCTGGCACCCAAATCCTTTTCTCATCTGGGGACAGACCGCTCAGCCGGATACAGTCACCAGTTTTACAGAAAAAGACTGCAGCCGCGGATACTTGGGCCGCTTCCATGCTGTAGAGGCCATGCCCTTAATGCTGGCCCATGCCGGAAAACTAAAAAAATACGGGGCCTGAAGGCCTCAAATAATAAGTGGGAAGCCATTTTCCCAAAGAAAAGCGGTAAAAAGCCTCAGAAGCTTAGAAAATATGGGGGACAAAAGATCAGCCTTATTGACAGTAATCTACTATTTTTATAGAATTCCTTATTGCTTCCAAAATGAATAACAAGAGTTTATATGCCATCCTGCTGTTGAGCCTTTTTATCCTCTTTCCCCTCCACAGCCAAAGCCAGAGTGACTCTCGAGTCGAGATCTATAACCTCCGTTCCCACACTCACACCTCATTTACCCGGATCGTTGTCGACATTGGAAAGCTAAGAGAATACAATTTTAATCAACTTCCTAATCCCGACCGCCTCTACCTGGATATTTACCAGGCAAAATTAAATCCTATTCTGCACGGCAGCGCTGAAGCTGTAGACAACGGGTATGTCAATAAAATCAGGATCGCTCAAAAAAACCAAACCACTGTAAGAGTCGTAATCGACCTTGACTTTGAGAGGATCAAACGCCATCATGTTTGGCACCTGTTTGATCCTTTCCGGGTAGTTATCGACATCTACCCAAAAACGCCTGCTTCAACCTCTCCTTCAGGAAAAGTTTCTCAGCCTGCAAAACCCACAAAATCCGGCTACAGCATGGCCCGTCAGCTGGGCTTGGGAATCAGAAGAATAGTCATCGATTCGGGGCATGGCGGCCGTGATCCTGGATGTATCGGCAAAAAAGGAACCTTAGAGAAAGAGATTGTGCTGGATATATCAACCCGTCTTAAAAAAATTTTGACCGCCCAAACCGAACTTGAAGTGACTATGACCCGGGAGTCGGATATCTATATCCCGGTTGAAAACCGCCCGGTCATAGCCAATCAGAAACAAGGAGATATTTTTATTTCCATCCATGCTAATTCCAACCCCCGAAAAAATTACTCCGGAGTAAGGACCTATTTCTTAAACTTCAGCACCGACTCTTCAGTAATGGCTACTGCCGCTCGGGAAAACGCCACTTCTACTAAAAACATAAGCGCAATGAAAGACATCATCCAGCAGATCACCCGTAACAGTAAAATACGAGAGTCAAAGGAATTATCACAAAAAATTCAGAAAAACCTGATGGATTCTCTGAATAAATCATATAGCGGTGTTAAAGACCTGGGAGTAAAGGGCGGACCTTTCTGGGTACTTATCGGGGGGGAAATGCCCTCGATCCTGGTTGAGGTCTCCCATCTAAGCAACCAAAAAGAAGAGGCCAGACTAAAGACTTCTCAATACCGCCAGAAAATAGCTCAAGGTATTTTTAACGGAATTACAGAATATATTAACTCTTTAGGAAAAGGATAACACAATGAGAAGAAGAAATTTCTTAAAAAACATTGCTGTCGGGAGCTTGGCTCTCAATATCAAACCCAACATTTTTGCTCAAATCCCAAGCCGGCCAGATCTGGCTGTAATCAAGGGCGAGTCTCCCTCGCTAATCACCAAAGAAGCAATCTCTGCCCTGGGGGGAATAGAGCAGTTCATCTCGAATGGAGACAGGGTTCTGGTAAAACCTAATATCGGGTGGGATAGAAAGCCAGAGCAGGCGGCCTGTACTAACCCGGAAGTAGTAAAGACTGTTGTAGAGCTGTGCCTGGAAGCCGGAGCCAAAGAAGTAAAAGTCATGGACAATCCCTGTAATCCAGCCCGCAGAACATATGTCCGCTCAGGGATAGCAAAAGCAGCTAAAGACGCAGGCGCTAAAGTCCCCTTTCCCAATGAGCATAAATTAGAGAAAATCCCCCTAAATGGTGAAAAACTGAAAGAATGGGAAGTCTACCGTGATTTTATCGAAGCGGATAAATTAATAAACATGCCTATAGCCAAGCACCACAGTTTATCACGCTTGACTTTAGGAATGAAGAATTGGCTGGGCGCCCTAGGAGGGAACCGCAACGCCCTTCATCAGGGGCTCGATTACGCCATGGTTGACTTGGCTGCCTTTTTCAAGCCCGCCCTTACGGTTCTGGACGCATACCGTATCCTCCATCGAAACGGCCCCCAGGGAGGAAGGCTCTCAGACACTAAACTCTTTAAAACCGTTGTAGCTGGAGTAGATTATGTGGCAGTAGATGCTATGGGTACCACATTTTTCGGTATCAAACCTGAAGAAATGCGCTTTCTGCAGCTTGCCAGTGAAAGGGGACTAGGAATAATGAACCTGGAGAAAATTAAGATTGAAAAAAGAACGATCTAAAAAATACCGCCTGATCCAGATCCTGCGGATAATCAGCCAACTGCTCTTTTTCAGCCTCTTCTTTTATCTCTTGCTGGGTACCCGTTTCCCGGGAGGAGATTATATCGGTAGAGTAGAGATTTTTTTCCATTTTGACCCCCTTCTTGCCCTAACTACTTCAATTGCTTCCCGCGTTTTTTTTGCCTCTTTCATTTTAGCTGCGATTACCCTGGTTTTAACCTTTATAGCCGGGCGTTTTTTCTGCGGCTGGATCTGCCCTTTGGGCTCTATCCATCAATTTTTTTCCTTTCTTTTTAAAAAAGCCAATCTGCTTAAAACAAAAATCTATAAAGACAACCATACCGCTTGGAAATATTACTTACTGGCTGTAATTCTTGCCGGTAGCCTGTTTTCCTTAGACCTGGTAGGCTGGCTAGATCCCTTTTCCCTGCTCTATCGTTCATTTACAGTAAGTTTTATGCCGGGTGTAAGCCACCTCATATCAAACCTGATCGAAATGCTTTACCAATTAAGGTTATACTCGCTTGGGGACAGCCTGGTTCAATTCTTTGAGACCCTGGACATCAATGCCACTTTTATCCAGGGATTTATTATTGGGGTGATTTTTATAGGCCTGGTCTTTTTAAACATATTCCGAGAAAGATTCTGGTGCCGCTATCTGTGCCCCCTGGGCGCATTCTTGGGATTGGCAGCGAGATGGAACATCTTAAAGCTAAAAGTGGATCCGGACAAATGCATAGACTGCGGTCTCTGCTCACGCCTATGCCAGACCCAGGCCAATCCCTATCCCAACGAAAACTGGAAAAGTTCCGAATGCGACTACTGTTTCACCTGCAGTGCCATCTGTCCTACCAATGCTATCAGTTTTCCCATAAAATCCGCTCCTGAAAAAATCAAATCCATCGATTTATCCCGACGCAAGATGATCCTAGCCTCCCTGACTGGAATTTTTGCTGTGCCGCTCTTCCGGCTATCGCCCGCATCCTATCGGGCATCAGAGAAATTAATCCGTCCCCCCGGCTCCCTCCCGGAAAAAAAGTTTCTGCAAAAATGTGTCAAATGCGGTGAATGTATGAAAGTCTGTCCCACAAATGCCCTTCAACCAGCCCTAAAGGAGGCCGGCCCAGAGGGGATCTGGACACCTATGCTGGTCCCAGAAATAGGATACTGCGAATACTACTGTTCCCTTTGTACTCAGGTTTGCCCGACCGGAGCTATACAAGAACTGAGCATCGAGGAAAAAAACGAGCTTAAAATCGGAACAGCCTGGATAAATAAAAACAGATGCATTCCCTGGATATTCGGAGATCCATGTATTGTTTGCGAAGAACACTGCCCGGTTTCTCCCAAGGCCATTCAGTTGATGAAAGTCGAAGTCATCCAGCTGGACGGAACAGTAAAAACCCCCTTAGCTCCGGTTATTGATCTTGAGGCCTGCACAGGCTGTGGAATATGCGAGAACAAATGTCCGGTAATGGACAAACCTGCTATTTATGTGACCAGTGTGGGAGAAAGCCGTTCAGAGCAGAACCAGCTGCTGCTGGATGTTATTTCCAAAAAAAATATATACTAAATCCTGGACTATTCACGAATCCACTACGCACTGGCATGTACACAGGTAAATCCCGCAGAAAGCCATCCGGAACAACGCGGGCATGGTTCCCCGAGAGAATCTCGAGGAGAGCGTTGTGAGGACAGGAAGGGATTTCCCCGCTGGGGGAAATCCCTGTCTTTCGCAGGGACTTACCTGTGTCCATGCCCGCATGAATAATCCAGGTTAAAGGGAACCATATCAGGATATTTTCGTATTAATAAAAGAAGAGAAAATGGAAAAACCGTGAAATTTGAATTGTAAAATGTGAAACGTTATGATAAAAGATTTTTATCTTATGAAATTCTGATGTGGCTGAAGCGACATTGAAGATTTAGCCTCCTGATTCTGAGCTATGATCCTGGTTAATTCACGAGTCGAGGTTGCCGTAGATATGAGGCGCAGGGGATGAAGCTGTGGTATTTCACCGCGAATCCGCTGCAACGAAGTAGATGTGGTAAGATCGGCTCGCCTGAAAGGTAAAAAGTGCCAATGTTAAAGTTAGATATTGGTTTTTTGAGTACATCATTGGCAATTTTTATGAATAACCAGGATCCGCAGACGTCGAGAAAAACGAAGAAGAATGGCGTTAAAAATCTGAAGCGAGCAAAAGCCACACCTGAATTTCATCCACATCGACAATTTTTATGAATAGTTAAGGAGGGAATAATGAGTGAAAAACTGGAATCTCCCCAAATAGTAGTCGATCCGGCCCATCAAATTTCAGGTCCTTTTGTCGGCTTGCTTTTAACTGGGATTATAGGAGCAATATTTTCCATAGGAACTCTGATCGCCTTAAGCATCGGCACAGGTTTAAGTTCTATAGCCGAAAGATATTCAGACTGGGCAGAAGATATTCCCTGGGGTATTGAAGAGTTTTACCAAGGAGCGTTTGCTTTTGGATTTTCCATCATCGACATCTTTATTGCAGCCTTGATTATTTACGCCGCCTTAAAAATGAAGGATCTCAAACACTGGGGCCTGGCAGTGGCCGCCAGTATCCTGGCCATGATCCCCTGCATCAGCCCCTGCTGCATAATTGGCCTGCCCATCGGAATCTGGTGCCTGGTTGTCCTGATGAAACCTGCGGTCAAAGAGGCCTTTGATTGAAGGCTGACTTAGCCCCGCATCTTGTTATCCTTATCATCTGCTGCGGCATTATTGCCGCCGCCTTAATAATTACTCCAGCAAAGACAGAGATCTCGTATCTTAAAATCGGCAGTATCCCCCTCCCGGATACATGTATATTCCATAATCTAACCGGATTGCCATGTCCCGGATGCGGCCTCTCCCGGTCGATTGTGGCAGCTGCTCACGGAGAAATAATCAATAGTTTTTCTCACCACCGCCTGGGGCTATTAACCTTAGCTTATATTCTGCTGCAATTTGTTTTCCGCCTAGGATGGATCCTTTTCCCGGAATATGGACTCAGATTCAGCCGCACAGGAAGATATATCGACCGGGGTATAATCGGACTGGCAGTCCTCTTTGGGATTAACTGGATACTCACGCTTAGTAAAATCGCATTTAGTGCATAGTTTGAGCCATTCGCTGTAAATGAACCATTAAATAGGTTATAATGGGGGACTTTCGTGCTAATTGACTTAGATGAAGCAGCACAATGGAGTAGAAGATGACAGAATTTACCCTGAGTATATTTATCAGCTGGACTTTGGTAAACATTCTAAAACCTATAATCACCTGGGTTAAAAAAGGTAAATTAACCAAAGACACAGTTATCACAAGCGGCGGAATGCCGTCTGGCCATACTGCCCTGGTTGTTTCTCTGTCCTCTGCTTTATTTCTTGAAACAGGCTTTTCACCTCTATTCTGCACCGGGCTTGTTTTGTCAGTTATTGTTATCTATGATGCCCTGAAGGTCCGGTCTGTTGTCGAGGAGCAGTCAAAAGTCCTGAATAGGCTTTTAAAAGAGAAAGGAGAAGACCTAGAGCTGGAAGAAAGTGTAGGCCATACACCGGCAGAGGTGCTGGTCAGCATGGTGATCAGTATAATTATTCCGATACTAATATATACTTTCCTGAGAAGATAGCTGATCTTAAGTTAATGTGGTCGGAGCACTAAATCAAAGAAAAAAGAGCACGAAGAATGGCGTTAAAAATCTGAAAAGAGCGCTATCATCCCCTTAAATTTATCCCCCCTCTCTAACCCCATTGCGGCTGAAGTGGATTTGAAATATTTTTTGTGATATGTTAGCAATTTGCAAGGAGGTGCGACATGACGTCTTCACAGGTCCTTAATCGTTCAATGAGGTTTTTTATTCCAAGTTTTCTTGTTCTGGGAATTCTTTTGGTTACTCAACTGGGCATGGCCGCTCAGGCCAGGATCGAGTCAACCGATGCGGGTCTGCGGTTGAAAAGTTACGAAAAACATATGGCCATGAAGGAGACATCGATCTTTCAGGATCTTAAATGGCGCAGCCTCGGGCCGGACATCATCAGCGGGCGATGCACTGACATTGCCGTCCCCAGGGGCGATAAACATACTATCTATGTTGGCGCAGCCTCGGGTGGGCTCTGGAAAACAGTGAACTCGGGAATCACCTGGGAACCGATCATGGAAGACCTGCCAACCGGTTCGATCGGCGATATCGCGGTAGCGCCCACAAATCCGGATATCGTGTGGGTCGGGACCGGAGAAGCCAATATTTTCCGGTCATCTGTGGCGGGAATCGGGATCTACAAGTCGACTGACGCGGGAAAGACCTGGCAGCACATGGGCCTTGCCGATACCTATACCATCGGCAGAATCGTCATCCACCCGAAGAATCCGGATGTTGTCTATGTCGCAGCCTCTGGCCATGAATGGACTGATAATGAAGAAAGGGGTGTGTTCAAAACAACGGATGGAGGAACGACCTGGGAAAAAATCTTCTACATCTCGGAGAGGATAGGCGCCTGGGACCTGGTCATGGATCCTGAGAACACAGAGACACTCTACGTTTCCATGTGGAACCGGATCCGCAGACCGTGGAGCGATCCGATACCCAGTCCGGGGGACGGAATCTTCAAGAGCACAGACGGGGGCCAAAACTGGAAGCAGCTTACAAGGGGTCTGCCCGACATGAAACTGACGGGAAGAATCGGGATCGATATAGCAAGAAGCAATCCCAGCATACTCTATGCCTTTGTCGACAACCACAATCCCGGCCGGCTTCCCAGAAAAGGGGAGCGGGATCCTTACGGAAGGCTGAGGACGGGACGCGTGCTCATCGGCTCCGAGGTCTACAGATCGGAAGACAGAGGGGAAACCTGGAAAAAAGTGAGCCCCAATATGGATGGATGGGGCGGAACATACGGCTGGGTTTTCGGACAGATCAGGGTAGATCCCAACCATGAAGATACAATCTACATCATGGCCCTGGGCCTGTCCAAATCGACCGATGGCGGAAAGACCTATCAAAGGCTCAGCTATCCCGAGCTGCACGGCGACCATCACGGCCTCTGGATATGCCCCGATGATTCCAACTACCTGGTCAACGTCAATGACGGCGGCGTCAATATTTCCTATGACGGCGGGGAGACCTGGCGGGATTTTCACAGGAATATGAACCTGGTTCAATTCTACAATGTGGCCTATGACATGGAGAAACCGTTCAATGTGTACGGCTCCGTTCAGGACCACCCGACTTTCCGGGTCAATGTCAGCTATGGGCTTCCCAGAAGGCGGGGGGAGCCGCGCCTGATCACTCGCTGGGAGGTTGCCCCGGGGGGAGAGGAAACCTATGTCGCGATTGATCCTACGAATCACCATATCATTTATTCCGCTTCCAAATCGCAAACCGACAGGCTCAGCCGGTCCGAGTACAAGCCCGGGCTCAACGGAATGTGGGTCAGCACAAAAATCAATCCCAGGGCCAAAGAGGGCGAGCCCCAGCTTCGGACCAAGTGGCTGGTCCCAATCATCATTTCTCCCCACAATCCCAGGGTCATCTATTACGGTATGCAGTATCTGTTCAGGTCAGAAGACATGGGTGAGACCTGGAAAAGGATCAGCCCCGATCTGTCCTATCAAGATCCTGACATGGTAGGGGAGAAGCAATACGCCATCCCCCATCAATGTCTGACGACCATTTCGGAATCGCCCTTTCGATTCGGCTTCATCTATGCCGGGACTGACGACGGCAAGGTTCGCGTCACGAAGAATAGCGGGAAAGACTGGACGGACATCACTAGGGGACTTCCCTACAATAAAACTGTTTCGAGAATCGTCGCCTCGAAATATAATGAGGGAACGGTCTATTTGACACTGAACGGTCGCAAGGACGATGATTTCGCCGACTATATCTATAAGTCCACGGATTGCGGAGAGACCTGGGTTGACATCTCCGGGAACATCCCCGGAGGACCGGTCAACGTGATCCGGGAAGATCCCACAGACGAAGATATCCTCTATGTCGGAACGGACCTCGGTGTCTATGTGACCATCAACAGTGGAAACACCTGGCATCTGCTGGCCAACGGCCTCCCCACCTGCTATGTCTGGGACCTGATTGTTCATCCCCGTGACATGACCCTGGTCATCGCGACCCACGGGAGGGGCATGTATGTGATCGATGACATCACCCCGATTCAGGAGCACGAAAAATCGACTGAATAATTCAGGCGGAAAAGGGTAGGCTCAGCAATAAGTTAACGTAGTCGGAGCGCCAAATACAGATAGCTGATAGTAAGTAGCTGGCTACTCCTCAACTAACTTTTTCAATTCTTCTTTTAAAGGAGGGATTATCTTGAAGAGATCACCGATGACACCAAAATCCGCAATTTTAAAAATAGGAGCATCAGGGTCTTTATTGACTGCTACAATAAATTTAGAGGATGTCATCCCGGCCAGATGCTGGATAGCACCTGAGATTCCAAATGCCATATACAGGTCTGGAGAGACCGTTTTCCCAGTCTGCCCAACCTGACTTTGATGGTCGATCCACTCGGAGTCAACTGCAGAACGGGACGATCCTACAGCAGCATTGGGGAGAATACTTGAAAGCTCCCTTAACATGTCAAAATTTTCCGGGCCTTTCATGCCTCTGCCGCCTGAGATTATTATCTCAGCTTCACTAATATCAAGTTCATTTCCTTCCGCCCGGATAACTTCTACAACCCGGTCATTCGCCTTATCGTCCCCAACATCTGCTTCCTTCTTTATTGCCTCTCCAGTTCCTTCCGTTTTTTCCGCCAGGGGAAATACATTCGGGCGCAATGTCGCCATCACCGGAGAAGATTTAAACCGGAAGCTGGCCAGGGCTTTTCCAGCAAAAATCGGACGGACAACTTCGAGCTCTCCGTTATTTACTTTGACCTGTGTACAATCGGAAGCAATGCTTACGTCCAGTTTCGCAGCCAAGCGCGGAGCCAGATCTTTGCCCATAGCTGTAGCAGCCATAAATAGAATTTCGGGTTTTATCTCTTCGATCAGGGAAAATAGAGCCTCTGTATATCCGGAAGGGGAATATTGGCTAAAAAGAGAATTATCCAATACATAGACCTTGCCCGCTCCGAAATTAAAAGCTTCTGAAGCGAGACCATCCACTTCGGATCCGACAAAAACCGCTGCTGTTTCCATATTCATTTCATCAGCAAGCCGTTTTCCCTCAGAAAGCGTTTCCAGGGATGCCTTCTTTATCTTTCCTTCTCTAACTTCTATGTAAACTACTATCATCTTTTCCTCCTTTTTTCGACTATATGACCTTTGCTTCTTTATGTAAAAATTCTACCAGCTTTTTAGCCGCATCTGCAGGTTCTTCTTCAATCACTTTACCCACCTCTCTTGTCGGGGGAGTATCCATTTTAATTAACTCCAGCCTGGGTAAAAGTTCTTTCTCGGTCAGACCCAAATCCTGCATGGAAATCAGGGGGATTTCTTTCCTTTTAGCCATCATGATTCCTTTTAAAGTCTCATAGCGGGGTTCGTTTAATCCTTTCTGAGCACTTATCACTGCAGGTAAAGTAAAGGAGACTTTTTCTGCAGCCCCTTCGATCTCTCGTATGGCAGTGCCTTTATTATCATCGATATCCAGCTTTGTGACTACATTGACCTGTGGTAAACCTAAAATCTCAGCCACCATCGCCGGCACTTGGGCATTGTCAGCCCCTACAGATTGTTTGCCAAATAGCAGCAAATCATATTCCGGGTATTTATCCTTTATCAACCGAGATATTATTTTTGCTACCCTTAATCCATCATATGCTTCCGGATAATCATCCTTGATTAAAACAGCTTCATCTGCTCCCATAGCAAGTGCTTTTTTTAATATGACCTTAGCTTCATCCGGCCCAAAAGAAAACACAGTAACCTTGCCCCCGGCTGCTTCTCTCAACCTTAATGCTTCTTCCACTGCATATTCATCATACGGGCTTAAAACAAAATTTAGCTCTTCATCAATGATAGTATTATTCTCTCGGTCAATTCTTATTTTTGATTCAGTATCCGGGACTCTTTTCACAAAAACAAAAATATTCATATAAACCTCCTGTCAGTCACTCACAATTACAATTACTTCTATATTAAAATATTGATAGATTTTAAGAATAATTGATGCCGCTTATTCCTCAAATCTCTTGAGGACGAGAGTACCATTTGTTCCCCCAAAACCAAACGAATTAGTCAAAGCATAATTGACTTCAGTAGTACGGGCTTTATTAGGAACATAATCAAGGTCACATTCTGGATCCGGATTCTCATAATTTATTGTGGGAGGAATCACCTGGTGCTTCAGGCTCATGGCTGTCACTGCCGTTTCCATCCCCCCGGCTGCTCCCAGCATATGTCCAGTCATCGACTTGGTAGAGCTTATGGCAATACCTGCTGCATCCTTGCCGAAAACACGTTTAATAGCCAAAGTCTCTGTTTTATCATTCCAGGGCGTTGAAGTCCCATGAGCATTAATATAATCAATTTCTCCGGAGTCGATGCCGGCATCTCCTACAGCTCTCTTCATCGACCGGTAAGCTCCGTCCCCGTCTGTCCGGGGAGCAGAAACATGATAGGCATCTCCGCTCATTCCATAACCAATAACTTCAGCATATATATCGGCCCCACGCTTAAGAGCACTCCCCATTTCCTCAAGGATAAGGATCCCGGCCCCTTCACCTACAATAAAGCCGTCTCGATCCCGTTCAAAAGGACGGGAAGCTTTCTCAGGAGCGTCATTTCTCATAGAAAGGGCCCTCATAGCACAAAATCCGACAACGCCTAAAGGAGTAATGGGCGCTTCCGCTCCGCCGGCAATCATTATATCGGCATCTCCCCTGGCAATTATCCTGAAAGAATCGCCGATGGCATGGGTGCCGGTTGAACATGCCGTAGCTGTGGCCGAATTCGGCCCTCCGGATTTTGTCCTTATAGATATCTGACCAGCAGCTTCGTTGATTATACAAGAAATCAGAAAAAACGGAGATACACGACCCGGTCCTTTTTTTAACAGAGTTTTATGTGTGTTTTCGATCGTACCGATCCCGCCGATCCCGGAGCCGACATAAACACCAGTGCGGTCTCCCTCTAATGCTAACGGTTTAATCCCAGAGTCATCAACTGCCAATTGCGCTGCAGCAACAGCATACTGAATAAAAGCATCCATCTTCCTGGCATCTTTTCTGTCGATGAAAACAAGCGGATCAAAATCTTTGATCTCTCCCGCGATCTTGCTGGAAAATCCTGATGTATCAAAGCGTGATATGAGGGAAATTCCACCTTTGCCCTCCACTAAGGCCTTCCAGTTGCTTTCCCGGCCGATTCCAAGTGGAGAAATCAAGCCGATCCCAGTAATTACAACTCTCCGAAGTGCAGGCCCCTTTAGAGTATTATAAGGCACATCCATAATCAAGGGTTTGGTTATGTAACGTTGTTTAAAACATACTCTATAGCTTTACTGACCGTAGTAAGTTTCTCCGCCTCATCATCAGGAATATCAAGATCGAATTCATCCTCAAGAGCCATGACTAATTCAACCGTATCCAGAGAATCGGCACCTAAATCATCAATAAAAGCAGCCTCTTCTGTAATCTGGTCCTCACTTATACTAAGCTTGTCCGCTACAATTGATTTAATTTTGGCAAAAAGTTCGTCTTTGTTCATTATTCCCTCCTTGATTTAAATTTGAAATTATATTCAAGCAGAAGCTACATAAGCATTCCACCATTTATACCCAAAACCTGTCCGGTTATATAGGCTGCCCTATCAGACAATAAGAACCTGACAGCATTAGCAACATCCTCCGGCAGGCCAAATTTTTTCATAGGAATGATATCCTCAAATTTTATCTTAACAGCATCCGGAAGATTTTTTGTCATAGCAGTTGCAATATATCCCGGAGCTACTGCATTTACAGTAATCCCTCTTGATGCAACCTCCCGGGCGAGTGATTTTGTAAATCCAATGACTCCAGCCTTGGAGGCTGAATAATTAGCTTGACCAGCATTCCCCATCAAGCCGACAACTGAGGATACATTTACGATGCGCCCATATCTCTTACCCATCATGTGCCTGATAACCGCTTTGGATATATTAAACACTCCCTTAAGATTGACAGCTAGAACAGAATCCCATTCTTCTTCTTTCATCCGCATTAAGAGATTGTCCCGTGTTATCCCAGCATTGTTAACCACATGATGAATCTGCTCGTGATTCTGAATCATCCTTTTTACGACTTCAGATATTTGTTCCATGTTAGAAACATCAGCATAATAGGCAGCAGCTTTGCCTCCTCGTTCCCGTATCTTTTCAGCTGCATCTTCCACTTTTTCTTTTTGAACATCCAGCATAAGGACCTCTGCCCCACCTTTTGAGAGTTCAAGGGCTATTGTTTCGCCAATTCCCTGCGATGCCCCAGTTACGAGAGACGTTTTTCCTTTAAATTCCATTATCCTTTTTGGTTAATAAAAGCAGGCTTAAATTTTAACAGTTCATTCTGAATTTTTTCCTGAATCTTGTTTGCAACATAATCCCGAGCCATTTTGACCGCATTTTTTACTGCAACAGGATTTGAGCGGCCATGTCCAATAATGCACACGCCATTTAATCCGAGAAGATGCGCTCCGCCATACTCTGCGTAATCGATTTTTTTATATACTTTTTTTAAATGCCTTTTCATCAACAAAAATCCGACCTTGGCAAATATATTCTTCATGATCTCAGTACGAGCCATGCGGGCAAAGTTATCAAATACTCCTTCGGTAGTTTTTAAAGCAATATTTCCAGTGAACCCGTCACTAATAATAACATCAGCTTTCCCAGAGTATAGATCTTTTCCTTCAACATTCCCAACAAAATTTAAATGGGAAGCTTCCAATCTTGCATATACTTCCCTGGTAAGATCATTGCCTTTCCCTCCTTCTTCACCAATGCTCATAAGCGCAACCCTGGGTTTTTTTATATCCATGACATTTTCCATAAATATATGGCCCATAATAGCAAACTGCACCAGGTGCTGAGGCTTGCAGTTAACATTAGCGCCAACATCTGTTAGGAGAGTTTTGCCTTTTAAAGAGGGAACCAATAAAGACAAAGCCGGCCTTTCGACTCCATCTAGGGCTCCCAGTACTCTTCTGGAAATATAAACGACCGCTCCTGTATTTCCGGTGCTGACAAAAGCATCAGCTTCTCTGTCTTTAATGAGTTGTGTGCCGACCAGGATAGATGATTTTTTCTTCTTCCGAAAGGAAAGCAATCCTTCTCCCATTCCAATGGCCTCTGAGGCATTTACAATGCCGACCCTGGCGTTGTTAAGATCAAATTTGTTGATAGCATCTTGAATAATCGATTCATTGCCCACCAGGACTATGTCCAAGTCAAATTCCCGGGAAGCATCTACAGCTCCAGCTATAATTACTTCCGGACCGAAGTCTCCTCCCATGGCATCAACAGCGACTTTCATACATGCCTCGGATTTATTCTTCTCTCCCTTCTTGTACCTGGCGCTCCTTATAATATCCGCAGTCAGGACAAGCTCGATGCGGCAGCTTTGGATTTCCGCAATTGGGACACAAGGATAGGGAAGGGACCTCCAGGGCATGATGTGCCCTTCGTTTCGTTGTTCTTGAATGAGAGTGTTTTCTTTTTGGATTAGCCATTTATCTCTTATCTCTTGAAAATATCTTAAATTTATCCAGGCGCGGGTCAGATTCATTAGCCACGCAAGAACATTTTCCTTCTTTGAAAATATTGCCACATACAGGACAGATTCCCTGACAATCAGGCGAACACAAAGGCCTTACCGGGAAGGCAAAATTCAACTGCTCCATGATAATTTTTTTTAAGTCCATCTTGCGGCTATAATAAAATAATTTCTTTGCCTCTTCTTCATCCAACTGCTCGTTATTGATGTCCACCTCTTCAGGAAAATAGACAAGGTCAAATCCAGAATCAATCTTAAAATCAAAAGAGGACAAGCAGCGACAGCAAGTCAAGCTAATACAAGTCTTGATCAGGCCTTTAAGAAATATTTCGTCTCCACTTTTTTTAATAAAAACATCCGTGTGAACCGGATTCAGAAACTCAGCATCTTCTTCCAACAGTTCAGCAGAAATAAATTCGTATTTTTTGCTAACCTTGAGCCCTTCCTCGGGCAAACTATCTATTTCAATTAACATCTTATACCTCAAAAAAAGTTACTCTATTATAACATCTTGCTTTCCTTTGTCAATAAACATGAAATTCTGGTGTGGCTTGTGCTCGCTTCAGATTTTTAACGCCATTCTTCTTCGTTTTTCTCAGCGTCTACGGATCCTGGTCATTCATAAAATATGTATGCAGCACTATACAAGTTTAACATGATTAACACTTTATAAAATATGTTATTCATTAAGTGTATGATTCTTATGTTTTTTTCTTGTTATGACTTTTATTTAATGCATACATATTTTCCCTTACAGGCAAGCCGATCTTACTGCATCTGCTTCGTTACAGCGGATTCGCGGTGAAAGACCACAGCTTCATCCCCTGCGCCTCGTATCTGCGGCAACCTCGACTCGTGAATAGTCCAGGAGAATAGCCAGGATGGAAACGGGTAAATCCCGGAGAAAGCCATCCGGAACAACGCGTTTCACGCTTTTCCCTTAATCATTTTAGGTTCTGTGAACTTTCTGCAAGCATATATTGAATTAATTTTTGGAAGGAGTATAATTGAGATATCCAGCAGAGGAATCTTTACATGTCAGGATGTAATACTGAAATCAAACATAAAGAGAATCTCTTTCATGTTCAGACCCAGGATAAAGGACGCGGTGCCAATTATATAGAATCCATTATTTATAAATCCGGCAGAGTGCTTACATCAAAAAAAATATTTTATACTTCATTCCTCAGCAACAAAAATCTGGGAGAAAAAATCCAGCAGCTTATTAAAGAACAACACAATACAGTTATTAAAGAGATAAAGGAAGGGAAATTTGACCACCTTTAACCTGAATTATTTATAACTAAAGTCAATTAACCTGGATTATTCATAAAAAAGAAGTATCCTACGTATCGACATTGTTTATGAATAGTTCAGGTTAGTAATTAAAGTCACACAAAAAACAAATTGCAGAAAAAAAGATTATTCTTAATTGACGGTAATGCGATCCTTTACCGCTCCTACTATGCGATACGGCAGCTCGTAAATTCCAAAGGATTTGCTACCAACGCTATTTATGGATTTTTAACTACCTTAAAAAAACTTAATGATAAAGAAGGGATAAAATATCTTGGAATCGTTTTTGACACAAAAGCACCTACCTTCCGGCACAAAATGTATTCTGCTTATAAGGCCAACCGCAAACCAATGCCTGAAGACCTGGTCACGCAGGTGCCGGTTCTAAAAAAAGTATTACGGGCGCTTAACACCCCCTGTTTTGAAAAACCAGGCTTCGAAGCAGATGATATATTAGGAAGCCTGGCCGGTTTGGCTGAAAAAAAAGGGATACATACTGTAATAGTATCTTCTGATAAAGACTTATTTCAACTAGTTAATCCCTCAATTTCCATATTTAATCCAGCCAAAGATATTTATTTAAATGAAAATGCAATTAAGGACTCCTTCGGAGCTTCTCCTTCCCAAGTCGTCGATGTCTTGACTCTATGGGGAGATCCCAGTGACAATATTCCGGGAATCCCCGGTATCGGGGAAAAGACTGCAAAAAAACTACTTTCCCGATTCGGTTCCTTGGATAATCTTACTCAAAATCTTAATCAGATAAAAAACCCCCGGGTAAAAAGACAAATAGAAGAAAACCTGGATCTGCTCAAGCTCAGCCGTAAACTGACTACACTCAAGAAAGATATTAAGCTTAATTTTGAGTTGGAAGATTTCGCCATAACTGAACCAGATTACAAAACTTTGATCCCTCTGCTGCAGGAGCTTGAATTCTCTTCCTTGATCTCCGCCTATATGGAAAAATCAGACGCCAGGAAAAATAACTATACGCCCATCCTTACAGAAGAAGACTTACAAAAGCTTGTTGCTGACATCTCCAAAACAGGCTTCGTATCCCTGGATACAGAGACAGACAGTCCCTACCCTAACCAGGCTCGATTAGTCGGCATATCATTTGCTACTCGATCCGGCAAGGCTTCCTACCTTCCTCTTAGGCATGAACACCCAGAAGCTCCTGCTCAAGTACCCCTGAAAACCGCCCTTAGACACCTAAAGCAAGTCCTCATTTCTCCCAAAATAAAAAAGATCGGGCAGAATATTAAATATGATTATATAGTCCTTAAAAAAGAGGGAATCGCTCTCAAAGGAATCGATCTTGACACAATGCTCCTTTCCTACCTTATCGAGCCAAACTGGGGGCAACATAATTTAAACCGGCTATCTCTTAGATACCTTCATGTCAACCCTATCCCCTATAATGAAATTGTCGGAAAAGGGAAAAATGAAGTTACCATGAATGCTGTTGAGATCGAGCGCGCAGCCCCCTATGCCTGCCAAGATGCTGACCTGGCCCTTCAGCTCAGCTCGATCCTCTGGGCGGGAGTAAAAGAAAAAAACCTCAACCGCCTCTATCGAGACCTTGAACTTCCGCTTATCGAAGTGCTGGCCGACATGGAGATGTGGGGAATCAGCCTAGATACAAAGGTGCTGGTCACAATATCCGCTGAGTTAAACGAACACATAAACAGGCTTAAGAAAAAGATCTATGCACACAGCAGCGAGGAATTTAATCTTAACTCTCCCCAGCAGCTGGCTGAGATTCTTTTCGATAAATTAGAACTTCCTGCCTCAAAAAAGACAAAAAAAACCCGGGGATATTCAACCAGCCTAGAGGTCCTTCAGAAATTAGCCAAAGACTACCCTATCGCCCAATATATGCTGGAATACCGGAAGCTCTCCAAGTTAAAATCCACCTATGCGGACTCCCTTCCTAAGCTTATCAATCAGGAAACAGGAAGAATTCATACATCTTACAACCAAACCGTTGCCGCCACCGGAAGACTTTCCAGCAGCAATCCTAATCTTCAAAATATTCCAGCCCGAGGATCTTGGGGGCCAAGATTCAGGCAGGCATTTATCCCGGAATCCGGCTATCTGTTTCTGTCGGCCGATTACTCTCAAATAGAACTTCGGATTCTTGCTCATATGTCAGAGGACCCCGCTCTAATTGAAACCTTCCGCCAAAACCGGGACATTCATCAGGAAACAGCCAATCAAGTTTTTGGTAAAAAATCATCCCTATTCGAAAACGAACTCAGGCAGAGAGCCAAGATTATTAATTTCAGTATTATCTACGGCACTTCCGCTTTTTCTCTGGCAAAAGAACTAAACACCTCAAACTCGGAAGCTCAAAAATTCATTGACCTCTATTTTAAGAAATATCCCAGTGTGCGAGAATACCTGGACCAATGTGTTAAGGATGCCGAAGAAAAAGGATACTCTGAAACCTTGTTAGGAAGAAAACGGCAGATCCCTGAGCTTAAACAAAAAAACAACCTCATCCGTCAAGCGGGACAACGCATAGCGCTCAATACCCCCATCCAGGGGACTGCGGCTGATTTGATAAAAAAAGCAATGATTGAAATCTGGCAGGAAGTCAAGAGAAAACAACTGAAAACTAAAATGGTCCTGCAGGTCCATGACGAATTAGTCTTTGAAGTCCCGGAAGCGGAATATGACACAGTCGAAGAAATCGTTCAGAAAAAAATGGAAAATGTTTTGCCTCTAAAGGTGCCGCTAAAAGTCCACATAGGATGGGGAGTTAATTGGGCCGACGCTAAGTAATAATCCAGGTTGTTAGCCTAGATTGCTCTTATAACTGTTTTTTGTATATCCGAAAGCGCTTGTAAATCACCCCCCCCATCTTTTCCATCTCCGCACGAACTTTAGTATTTGTTTCCATTTCATGGTGGGTATCAATCAATTCCAAACCAGCCTTATGTGCAGACATGAGCATTTTTACCCCCATAAAAACATCCAAGCCGCGGCCGCGGTGTTTCTCTTTAACCGCCCCTAATAATAAATCCAGCTGCTTTGTTTTTTTTGCCGCACGCATGACCCGGAATATCCCAAAAGGGAGAAGCCTTCCCTTGGCTTTGCGTATTCCTTCTGTAAAATTTGGCATCCCTACAATAAAGGCTACAACCTCATCCCCTTTTTTAACTCCTTTAACAAACCTTGGGTCAAGAAGAGGCAAATACCGTTTGGCCAAATCCTGCATCTCTTCTTCTTCCAGGGGAGTATATCCATAAATATCACTTTGAGAGTAACACTCATTCATTAACTTCAGAACCGGCTTGATCCATGGCTTCAGTTCTGCCCGTTTCCTAAATTCTATAATCTCAAACTCTCCTTTTCGTTTAACCCTCTCATAGATCTTTTTGTAAAACTCGGGAAACTCTTTAGGAATATCGAGTTTATAGACAACATAATCGATATCTTTGCTATAGCCTTGTTTTTCTACCAAATCCGGCAGCCATTCAAAGTTATAATATCCTGGAATAGTCACAGGACTCTCAAAGCCGTCAATAAGGAAACCTTCGGGATCCTGGTCAGTAAATCCATATGGGCCGACGATTTTTTCCATTTTGCTATCCCGGGCCCAGCTTTCAATACTACTCATAAGTGTTTTCACTGTTTCTTCATCTTCCCAGGTTTCCAAATAACCAAATCGAGCTGTTTTTTCATTTCTAAACTGGTTGTACCGGTGGTTGATGATTCCCATAATACGGCCGATTATTTTATTGCCGCTATATGCCAGCAAAAGCTTAGTGTCGCAGTATTTAAAACCCTTGTTTTTCTTGGCATTAAAATATTTTTTTTCATCCATATAGATCGGATGCACCCAACTAGGATGATCTTTATGGATTTTTTCCGGCAGATAGATAAACTTTTTTAGCTCTTTTTTGCTTTTTACTTCTTTAAGAGTAATATCCATTTAAAATCCCCATATAATTTACAAAATATCTTTTTTATATTATATCACTTTAATATAAAATGCAAAACTTTATTATCATCGTCATGGTGTTATTTGTATTGACAAAGACAGCATAGAATTATTACACTTTATAACTAATATTCAAGCGATTGAAATAATGAAAACAAAGACGTTTCCTCATGGCATACATCCGCAGGAATTAAAGGAAACAACTTGCAATAAACCTCTGCAACCGCTTCCAGCTCCAGAAAAAGTAATCATACCATTACATCAGCATTTTGGCAGCCCCGCTGAACCTCTAGTCAAAAAAGGAGATGAAGTCTTTATGGGACAAAAGATCGGAGAGAGCAAATCGTTTTTTTCCGCTTGTGTTCATTCCAGTGTCTCCGGAAAAGTGATGAAAGTCGAAAATTACAATCATCCATTGGGCAATCCTGTTCCTGCAGTTACAATTTCCAATGACGGCGATGATCGTGTTTTTCCTGAAATCAAAAAGCACAAAAATCCTTTGTCATTAAATCCGGAAAAAATCCGCCATATTGTCAAAGATGCTGGAATAGTCGGGCTCGGGGGAGCAGCGTTCCCTACTGCAGTAAAGCTGTCTCCTCCCAAAGACAAACCTATTGACACGATTATAATCAATGGATGTGAGTGCGAACCAGTGCTTACAGCCGACCACCGGCTGATGCTGGAATATCCAGATGAAATTATTCAAGGAGCAGAGTTGGTTCGGATTGCAACAGGCGCAGAAAAAATTATACTCGGCATTGAAAATAACAAACAAGATGTCTATAAGCTTTTACAGAAAAAAAATTATACTTTCCCCCTGGAAATCTCTCTTTTAAAAACAAAATATCCCCAGGGCGCTGAAAAAAACCTCATCTCTGCCCTGCTAAAACGGGTTGTGCCCAGAGGGGGGCTTCCTTTTGATGTAGGAGTAGTGGTACAGAATGTCGGCACTGTCAAAGCGATCTGGGATGCTGTAAACACGGGAAAACCCCTTTATGAAAGAGCCCTGACTGTGTCAGGAGCCGGAATCACCTCCCCAAAAAATCTAATAGTCCGGATTGGCTCTCTTTTCCAAAATGCCATCGACTATTGCGGCGGCTTGCAGGATAGTGCAAATATTCTAGTTATGGGCGGGCCAATGATGGGACTTGCCCAAGGGACACCTGATGTTCCGGTTATTAAAGGGACTTCCGGTATCCTGGCTTGGGCTGAGCCGGAGCAGATAACCGAACATAACTGCATAAGCTGCCGCCGATGTGTCACTCATTGCCCCATGGGCTTAGTCCCTACCCAGCTTATGAAATACAGCAAATTAGACTATCTGTCCGAAGCGGAAAGCTGGGGCATTATGGATTGTGTGGAATGCGGCTCCTGCCAGTATTCCTGCCCGGCCGGGATTCCCCTGGTTCACTGGCTCCGGGTGGGGAAAAATAAAATCACTGACTTAAAGAGAAAAAAGAGCGCCTGATGACGAATAACAGATTTATCCTTAAATCATCTCCTCATTTTAAAGGAAAAGACTCTGTACCAAAGATCATGTATGCTGTTATCATCAGCTTGATCCCTGCAATTGCGGCATCATTCTATTTCTTCCGAATAAGAGCTCTGCTTATCTATCTACTCTCTGTTTCCGCTTGTTTGATAACAGAGGCCGTTTTCCTTAAAGCCAGAAAGAAACCAATGCATTCCCTCTGGGACGGATCTGCCATTATCACAGGCTTGCTGCTGGCGATGACGCTTCCACCCTCCCTTTCCCTGGAGATAGTTGTGATCGGGGCTGTCGTATCTATCACTTTAGGAAAACATGTCTTCGGTGGCTTAGGCGACAATATCTTCAACCCGGCTTTAGTAGGGCGTGCTTTTCTTCAGGTCGCTTTCCCGGTTGCTATGACAACCTGGATACCACCGGTAACCAACCAAATCAATACCGCTACCTATGCCACTCCCCTCGGAAATTTAAAATTTCAAGCTGCAGCCGCCCAGGGGGCTCTGACTCCGCTTAAGGACCTTTTCTGGGGAAATATCGGCGGATGCTTGGGTGAGACTTCAGCTGTAGCACTATTGTTAGGCGCAGCCTTTCTGCTTTACAAGCGAGCTATCGACTGGCGGATTCCCGTGGGGATTATTTCAATACTGACTGTGTTTACAGGGATTTTCTGGCTTACCGGCCCGGACAAGTATGCTTCCCCTGCTTTTCATCTCCTGGCCGGCGGACTAATAATCGGCGCATTCTTTATGGCCACAGATATGGTGACTTCCCCGATATCGCCCCTCGGGGCCTGGATATATGCCTTAGGAATCGGCCTCCTTATCGGGATTATTAGGCTTTTCGGAGGATTCCCAGAAGGAGTGATGTTCTCCATATTGCTCATGAACACTTTTGTCCCGCTGATAAACCGCTATACTCGGCCACGCATTCTTGGTGAAAGGAGCACGCATTGAATCTTTCAGCCAGAATGATCGTTGTGTTAACCACAGTAGGACTCATATCCGGAAGCCTCATGGCTGTAGTCGGAATGCTGACCAAAGACCGGATTGCTCTCAATAGGCAGCAGGAGATCGAAGCTGCTATCCTTGAGGTAGTGCCGGGGACAGACACAAGCGAAGAGTTATTTGCAGAGAAAAACTTTACTATATACGGCGGGAAAAACAGGGACGGTAATCTGATCGGATATGCTGTTTATACTTCCGGAACAGGCTTTCAGGATATTATAAGCCTCATGTTTGGTACTGATCCTAATATAACAAAAATCAATTCTTTGTCCATACTCGAACAAAAAGAAACTCCAGGCTTGGGAGCAAAGATCACAGATAAGGAACTCTTTCTCAAATTCTGGGATAATAAAAACACTGGCAGTGCCTTAAGCCTGCGAAAACCGGCAGTCAGATCCCAGGATGAATTGGCTGCAAATGAAGTCAATACTATCACAGGGGCAACCATATCGTCAGATAAAGTCCTGAGTATCGTAAACCAGTCCCTGGAGAAATTAAAACAAATAAAACAAGCAGGCAAACTTATAAGCGAGGATAATGATGCCGAGTAAAAGCGCAGGGGCTGAATATATCAAGGGCCTCTGGGAAGAAAACCCGGTGTTCCGGCAGCTTCTGGGCATGTGCCCAACGCTAGCTGTAACAAATGCTGTTATAAATGGGATAGCCATGGGCCTTGCAACATCCTTTGTTCTGATTTTAAGCTCAGTGGTGGTATCCTCCATAAAAAAATTAATCCCCAGCCAGGTCCGAATCGCCAGCTATATCGTGATCATCGCCACCTTTGTTACTATTGCCGACCGTTTTATGGCCGCATTTTTCCCCCCCATATCCAAATCTCTAGGGCCATATATTCCTTTGATCGTTGTCAATTGTATTATCCTCGGCCGCCAGGAAGCTTTTTCCTCAAAAAATTCCGTAGGCCGCTCCCTAGTAGATGCCCTGGGGATGAGCACAGGTTTTATTCTGGCTCTACTGGTCTTGAGTTCGATCAGAGAAATATTGGGAATGGGAACCTTCCTCGGACATCAGGTTATGGGGGCCTGGTTTAAGCCCTGGATAATCATGATCCTCCCGGCAGGAGCATTTATCACCCTGGGAATTCTGCTGGCAGTCGCGCTTGTAATTGAAAGCAAGACAAAAAAGAGGAAAACCTGATGGAACTAATAACTCTCTTTATCGCAGCCATCCTGGTAAACAATTTTGTCCTGTATTACTTTCTGGGTATCTGCCCGTTTCTCGGGGTAAGTAAAAAAATCGACTCCGCCTTTTCTATGGGACTGGCAGTGACTTTTGTTATGACTTTAACCGCTGTGGTTTCCTGGATGATCAACCACTGGATACTTATCCCTTACAATCTTGATTATCTCCAGATAGTCTCTTTCATCCTGGTCATCGCTGCCTTGGTACAGTTGGTAGAGATGTTCATCAGGAAAATCAGCCCCCCGCTTTACCAGGCTTTGGGAATCTATCTGCCGCTAATAACTACAAACTGTGCGATAATGGGACTGGCATTATTGGCAGCTTTAAAAGATTATGGTTTTGCTAAAACAGTTGTTTTTGGTGTCGGGTCCGGCCTGGGATTCACATTGGCCATTGTGCTTATGGCAGGAATCCGGGAACAGCTCGACCTTGCTGATGTGCCTGAGCCTTTAAAAGGCGCTGGAATCGCCTTGATCGTAGCCGGAATCATGGCGCTTGCCTTTACCGGTTTTTCAGGAATGATAAACTAATGGATGTATTAATACCGATTCTCACCATGGGAGCTCTGGGATTGATCTTCTCGGTCGGGCTTGCTATTGCCTATCAGAAACTCAAGGTCGAAGAAGACCCTAAAGTCGTAATAATATCAGAGGCTCTGCCGCAGGCAAACTGCGGGGCTTGCGGATATTCCGGCTGTCGGGCCTTTGCTGAAGCCGTAATCAAGGGTGAAGCTGAAACAAACGGCTGCCCGGTCAGCGGGGAAGAAACCATCATAAAAATCGCTGAGATCATGGGTGTAAAAGCAGGTGAAGTAGTAAAGAAAATAGCCCGTATCCTCTGCCATGGCGATACAGAGGCAGCAAAAGACCGAGGAATATATCTCGGGATCACAACCTGTTATGCTGCAAATCTAACCGGGGGAAACAAACTGTGCCCCTATGGCTGCCTGGGATTCGGAGACTGCGTTTTAGCCTGCCCCTTTGACGCAATCCATATGGGTGGAGATGGGCTGCCTGTTGTTGATGGAAAGAAATGCACCGCCTGTGGAAAATGTGTGGAAGCGTGTCCCAGGAATATCATTGAACTGGTTCCTCTTGCCCAGAATATGCTGGTTTTTTGCCGCAACCTGGATAAAGGGATAGCCCCAAAAAAGGCCTGTAAAAATGCCTGTATCGGGTGCGGCATTTGCGCAAGAGCATGTCCTGAGGCTATAATAATGGAAAACAATCTAGCAATAATCAAAGATTATAAAAAAATAGATCCGGAGAAAATTCCGGCAATTGAAAAATGTCCGACTAATGCTATCGGACGCCTATTTAAGGAAGATGAAGGATAATGGTACTGTCATTTCGACAGAAGGAGGCCTGGCCCAGGTGAAAGTTTCCTGTTTTCAAGCCTGTGATGAATGTTCAGCCCACAACCTTTGTATCGGCCCCACCAAAACCAAAGGACAGCTTTTAGTAAAAAACCCTTTAAACGCTTCTCCCGGCGATAAAGTCCGGATCGAAGTACCGGAGCAGAATTACACCCGAGCTCTGATCATAATTTTCGGAGGCCTGCTGGCAGCAGCCCTGGCAGGAATGGGAGTCGGATATCTTTTTTCCGGGTTTATCCCCTTATCCTTGCCACAAAGCAGTATGCTAGGTTTTTTCCTGGGAATTGGATTAATAACATTATGGCTCTTCCGCTATTTCCGGACAATAAACCAAATTAAAATGTATCCAAGAATCATAGATATTACCAAAAAAGGAGATTAACATGGATAGACGCAGTTTTTTCAAAACAATACTGGCAACACCATTACTAACCCCTCTTCTCTTAGCTTCCAAAAAAAATAACGCAGAATGTGAGCTCCTGCTTATTGCCGATGAACCACAACAGTTTATCTCCGTTATCCTGCAGGAAGTAAAGAAATACCACACTGCTTCCGGAAAAAGATTTGCCTTCCTTAATCCTCATCCCCAAAAACAAGAATTGACAAGTGTCCTTCAGCAAAAAGGATGGATGCCTGTCCAGAACCCTGCCCAAGCCGACCTGTCACTCTCTTTCAGCCATTTACACCAGAAAACGCGCCCATCATTCAGCTTGGTCAAGGGAGGCAGGATCTGGGATATCCGCACCCAAAAACTCTCTTCTCTTTGGAAAGAGATTAATAAAAACCTATCCCCCTCTTTTGCTCTGACGATCGCCTCCTTTCAAAGGCCGGGAGCAGATCAGGCTTCCGGAGAATTCATCACCATATACCAGGATGGACATTCTCTCGCTAAACTATCTCTCAGGCAAAACACTGAAAAAACATTTACAACCGGAAAAGGAAAGATCACTGCCAAGATAAACAATGGAAAAGCCTGGATCACAGAATCAGCTTGCCGCTATAAAATCTGTCAGTATACTCCTCCGATATCATTGCCTGGAGAACGGATAATCTGTGCTCCCGATCATTTTTTTATAGAAGTCAGCGGAGCTTCTGGCCCTGATACAGTTATCGGATAAGGCTCGAAACGGCAAGCCACACCTGAATTTCATCATGCTATTTACTATTTGCCATTTTCTCAGTATCATACATATCGACATTTGTTATGAATAGTTCAGCATCTGGATTATTCATAAATAGCTATCATAAATGTCGCCATTGTTTATGAATGATTCAGATTAATGGAGAAATATCAAGTATACCTAGGCAGCTGCTCTCATTATCATCCTGAAAAAATTTCCACTGTGCTAGAACAGGCGCTAAAAGTAATCCCTCTCCAAAAATCTATCTCCGGCAAAATCGTCATCAAACCAAATCTGGTCATGGCCCACCCCCGGATCGCTACTGAATCATATACAAGAAGCGAAGTAGTTGAAGGTCTCCTCCAGACTCTTCAATCAAAAAGCCGCTATATTCAAAAGATCGACATCGTTGAAAAAAGCGGCCTTGGATTGACTACAGCCAGTATGTTCCGCTGGGCCGGATATAAGAAACTGAAAAGAAGGTATAAGGTACAACTGCGGGCTATGGAGGAAATACCTCAGATACAGGTCGTCCTTAAGCTGGGTCGTCTTCATAAGCGCATTGCTGTCGCCCGGGAGATGACAGAGCGGGATTTTCTCATCTTTATGCCTAAACTTAAAACTAATGTTTTATCCTGCGCCTATTCTGGAGCACTAAAGCTTAATATAGGGACTATTGACCGGAAGGAAAGGATCCTCCACCACAATATTCACCTGCCTATAAAAATTATCGATATCCTTGAGGCAGCCAATCCCGACCTGATTATAACTGATGGCATACGTTTCTCTTACGGCGGGAATCAGATGACTCAAGCCGGGGCCGATTTTGGCGTTATGGTTGTATCTACCAATGCCGTAGCTCATGATATAGTCTGTGCTAAAATGCTTGATCTTGATCCCTTTGCAGTCGAACACATCCGCGAGGCAGTAGAGCGCGGATATGGCCCGGCCTCCTTTGACGATATCGAGGTTCTGGGAGACTTTCCCCTCGAAAGAGGCAGGAAAATCGTCAAAGACCTTGATTTCGGTTTTTTCCCTGTAGAAAAATTCCCCTGTAATTTTGATATCCTATCCGGTTCTCCCTACTGCAGGGGTGGGTGTCAAGGAATATTTTTAGACTGGCTGCATATGATAAAAGACAGAAAGCCGAAACTTTTAAAGCGTTTCCCCAAGCTTTCTGTCCTTATAGGAAAAGTGGGGGGGGAAATCTCTGCCAAAACAGTGCTTCTCTTAGGAGACTGTGCCCAAGCTTCCCCTCACATCCAAGCTAAACGAATCGTAAGGATAAAAGGATGCCCCCCGACTCACAAAAGGATAGTATGGGATATGATGGTCAGATTCCTGCTGTTTGCCCCCCTGGTCCGGCCCTCCTTGATAATCGATGGATTTATTCTCTACCCTTTAAAACTGATGAAAGGATGGCTTATGAACATACGTTTTAAGCCTATGGAATAATTATGGAAAAAATAAACTCTATAAACCCCGCAACCCTGGAAACCGTAGGGCAAACAGAACAAACTCCGCCCGAAAAGGTCAAAGAAATAGTCCTTCATGCCCACAAAGCTTTCCCCCAGTGGAGAGGGTCAGGGTTGAGCAAACGCTCCCGGATCATAAAAGAAGCCCAACAGCTTCTGCTTGCGCATAAAGAAAATATATCCCGCCTGATCACCTTGGAAATGGGCCGGCCGATTAATGAATCCCTGGTCCTGGAGGTGAGCGGTGCTATTGATATTATGGGATATTATGCCAAGCGAGCAAATAAATTCCTTGATGACCGGAGGATTCCCCTTCATCACATGCTTTTCAAGCGCCGGAAAAGCTATATGTATTTTGAACCTCTGGGAGTTTTAGGGATCATCTCTCCCTGGAATTGGCCTCTACTTATCCCAATGGGCATCATCGTGCCGGCGCTTTTGTCCGGGAATGCTGTCATATTCAAACCCTCAGAATTTACACCCTTAACAGGGCATAAAATACGGGACATCTTTATAGAAGCCGGCGTTCCTGAACACAGTTTTCAGATCGTCCAAGGTGGCGCAGCTCAGGGTCAAGCCCTCATTAATGCCGGAGTCGAAAAAATATTCTTTACCGGCAGCACTGGGGTGGGACACAATATCTTTAAACAGTGCGCCAGCTTGCTTATGAAAAATGTTTTAGAAATGGGCGGCAGTGACCCTGCTATTGTTTGTGAAGACGCAGATTTAGACATAACCAGCAGCGGCCTGATTTGGGGCGGGTTCTGTAATTGCGGCCAAAACTGTAACAGTATAGAACGCATCTATTTAAATGAGAAGATAGAAGCCCGCCTTATCACATTATTAATAGAAAAAACAAAGCAAATTCGCAGCGGCAATGGCCTTGATAATGATACAGATATGGGACCTTTGGGCAACCAAGCTCAACTTGAAAAGATGGAAGATTTTGTCAAACAAGCACAGGAAAAGGGAGCAAAAGTACTATGCGGAGGAAACCGTATCGACAAAAAAGGATATTTCTTCGAGCCGACTCTGATCCTCTGGGATAAATCCATCCCGCAACCTATTAATAAAGAAATATTCGGACCCATAGTCTTATTAACTCCGGTTAAAGACGACGATGAAGCCATCACTCTGGCCAACCGATCTACTTTCGGCTTGGCATCATCCATCTGGACAGGAAGCAAAAAACGGGGGGAAAAGCTCGCCCGGCGTATAGAAGCTGGAACTGTTATGATAAACGATGTGATCGTCTCATTCGGGATAGCAGAAGCAGGTTGGACTGGGATCAAAAACAGCGGAATCGGCTGGGTACATGGAGAAAAAGGCTTGGATGAGATGGTAAATATTAAGTATATCAACCGAGACCCTCAATCTCATACCCAAAAGCTCTGGTGGTTTCCTTATACAACAAAGATGATTGAATCTATGAAAAAGGGGCTGGACCTGCTTTTTTCTAAATCCATATCCAAACGGATAGCCGCAATCCCGGGGGTTCTAAAATCTTTCGCCGGTTATCTGTTTATAAACCGAAAGAAAAAAGATAAAATGTAGGCTGTAATGGAGGAATAATGAGACTATTCGCCGGTCTGGATGTTTCTACCCAGGGGTGCAAAATAGTTATTATCGATTCCAGTAAAAAAGCAGTAGTCTATATTGATTCAATAAATTACGACAAAGACCTCCCCCACTATTCTACTCGCAGCGGCGTGGTCCAAGGGCTGGGAGAAGGAGCCTCAGAATCATACTCCCTGATGTGGATAGAAGCGGTCGAGTCGATCTTTCGGAATTTACAGAAATCTGAAATTCAACAGAACACAATCAATTGTATCTCTATTTCCGGGCAGCAACACGGATTAGTCGCCCTTGACTCTGCCGGAAACCTGTCACGTCAGCGGAGTAAACTTTGGAATGACTTCTCAACTGCCAAAGAATGCGCTTTGCTTTATGACGCTGTGGGTGGCCGGGAGGCCATGATCAAAGAAGTAGGCAACAGCCAGAGAACAGGATACACCGCTGCAAAAATTTATCACATGTTAAGGCACGAGCCTGATAATTATAAGAAAACTTCCACCTTTTTTCTGGTCCACAATTATATCAACTGGTTCCTTACAGGAGGAATAATCTGCCTAGAACCGGGAGATACATCCGGAATGGCGCTTTGGAACCCAAAAACCGGGAAATGGTCGGAAAAAGTCATTTCCGCCATAGATCCCAGGCTGGAGCAAAAACTTCCTAAAATAAAGCCATCAAATCAAAGTATCGGATTTTTAGCAAAATCCCTGGTTAAAAAGTTCGGATTCTCTTCGGAATGCAAAATTGACGCCGGAAGTGGAGATAATATGTCCGGGGCAATAGGTACTGGAAATATTAAACCGGGGATTGTTACTGTAAGCCTTGGGACAAGTGGGACTGCATACACCTTTATGAAGGAACCCTATATTGACCCTACAGGAGAAATTGCCGCTTTCTGTGACTCTACCGGTAATTATCTCTCCCTGCTCTGTGTCTCCAACCTGGCCAATGGATACAATCAATTCCTGACACAACACAGCCTTTCCCATGATAGATTCAGCCGCCTGATAAAACAGACTCGGGCTGGAAACTCAGGCCGGATATTGATCCCCTGGTTTTCCGGAGAACGCACTCCAGATATCCCAGAGGCTTCGCCCGTTTATTTCGGATTTGGGCTGGAGGATTTTACTCCTGATATCCTAGGCAGAGCCGTGCTTGAAGGGCATATTTTAAATCTATATGAGGGATTCCAGCGCATGCCTGTAAAGCCGATAGAGATCCGCCTGACAGGAGGGCTGGCCAGATCAGAGGTGTGGCGGCAAGCTATTGCCGATATCTTTGAGGCGGAAGTAGTGCCGGTCGAAGGCGAAGGAGCGGCCTTGGGTGCAGCAATCCACGCTGCCTGGGTCTGGTTTAGGGAATCAGACCACAAAGTTTCCCTAGAACACCTGGTCTCTCAATTTGTCTGCCCGGAAGAGGCCCTCAGAAAAATACCCTGCCGGGAAAACCTAAAAACATGCCGCCTCCAGAAACGCCTTTTCCATTCCCTCACCCAACGCCTTTTAAACAAAGAGGGGGAAAACCCTTTCACCCTCCAAAATAAGATAAAATCCCATTATGAACTATAAGGACTTAACCGCCAAGCTCGAAGAGAGGATAAATTTATCAAAACCTGGTCTAAAAGCTCAACTTATCATGTGTCCGGAGCCACGGCCGGGGCACAAGAGCTACAGCGACATCAAAGGCCGCTGCAAAAAGGCGGGAGTGCTTTTGCTTTTGTACCCCTGGAGAAAGCGGACTTATCTTACCCTTACAAGCAGGACCGACAGGGTATTTCATCATAAAAATCAGATCTCTTTTCCCGGGGGACAAAACGAACCTGGTGAGAGCATGCAAGAAACAGCACTTAGGGAAACTTATGAAGAACTGGGCCTTCCCCCGGAGCTTACCAGGATTATAGGAGAGCTGACTCCCCTTTATGTTCCGCCAAGTAATTTTTGTGTTTATCCCATAGTAGGCACCCTGCAGGAGCGTCCGGTTTACATGACCCGGCCAAAGGAAGTGGCAGAAGTTATAGAAACCCCCCTGGATCACCTTCTTGATAAGCGAAACTTAAGAAAAGAGATCTGGACGAGAGGACAACAAGAAGTCAAGGTGCCGTTTTATTACTTCGGTGGGCATAAGATCTGGGGCGCAACCGCAATGATCCTGGCTGAATTCTTGGAGATAGTAAGGAGTTAAAAATGAGAACTTGTTATGTTTTAGTCGCATGGATGGTATTCGTTCCATTTTTCCTGCAGGCCCAGCCCGAGCCTGCCTTTGAGGACATCTTTATGGATAAGACCATGCGCATCGATTATTTTCATATCGGAGACGCAAATACAGAGATAGTCACTGTCGACCATATCTATCAGTACGGAATATGGGCCGGCAGCAGGATCAAGCTTATTGACCGTTTTAACAACGGGCTTTACTATATCAAGATCTTTGATCCGGAGTCGGGCCGGCTGGTGTATTCACAAGGTTTTAACTCCTATTTCGGAGAATATCAAACCAGCAGCCCTGCAGCCGAAGGGATCAAAAGGACCTATCATGAATCGGCTATTATTCCCTGCCCCAGGAAAACAATCCGGTTTTCGCTTGGAAAAAGGGACAAAAAGAATAAGCTCCATGAGATCTTCAGTTGCCAGGTTGATCCAGAGGATATCAGGATAATAAGAGACAGAGTGCTCGACAGATCCGTTAAGGTCATAAAGGCACACATCAGCGGCGACCCTCACAAAAAGGTGGATATCGCCATTGTCGGGGAGGGCTATACAATAGATGATCTCGGTAAGTTTAAAGACGACCTTAAAAGAGTTGCCTCCACCTTCTTCCGGTACGAACCTTATAGGTCCATGAAGGACAAATTTAATATCAAGGGAGTCTTTAAACCCTCTCAAGAAAGCGGCACAGATGAGCCACGCGCGAACATATATAAGAGCACCGCCTTAAACTCCTCGTTCAATGCCCTGGGTTCGGAAAGATATCTTCTGACCGAGGACAACAAGGCCCTGCGGGACATTGCCGCCCATACCCCTTATGACGCCTTAATGATCATGGTAAATCACAAACGTTACGGCGGAGGAGGAATCTACAATTTCTACTGCTCCTTTACCGCAGACACACAATTTTGCGCATATATCTTCATCCACGAGTTCGGCCATTCATTTTCTGGGCTGGCAGATGAATACTACACATCCTCTGTCGCTTATAACGAATTTTATCCCAAAGGAATCGAGCCTTTGGAACCAAATATCACAGCACTTTTAGATGCGGGAAAACTCAAGTGGAAAGACCTGGTGGACAAAGATGTTGCCTTGCCTACACCCTGGGAGAAGGCTGCGTACGACGAGATGGATTACGCCTGGCAGAAACGGCGGCGTAAAATGAACGACCGGATCGCAGAGTTAAAGAGGACGGGAGCTCCTGCAGAAGAGATCAACAAGGCAGAACAGGAGTATGCCCAGAAAGACCGGGAACATTCGCTGAAAGTGGATGAGTTTTTGGAAAAAAGCCGCTATAGAGGAAAGGTCGGAGTCTATGAGGGAGCTGGCTACTCATCTCAGGGGCTATACCGGCCGATGGTGGACTGCATCATGTTCTCCAAGGGGGGCAAACCGTTCTGCAAGGTATGTGAGGCAGCTATCAGGAAGGTGATCCAGCGTTACCTGGAATAAATTAACCCTTATAGCTCTTTTATAAATATCTTCCTGAAATAAACAGGAGAGTGGCTGTCGTGGTTCTGGAGGCCGATATATCCTTCCGGGGCAAAATCTCTGACCTTACCGCGCGGCTCTGCTTCCCAGTCAAGAATTTGAGCTCCGTTTAACTCAACCTGGATCCTATGCCCTTTAAACGTCAATTTAAAATGATTCCACTGGCCGGTTTCTTTAAAAGCATCTGCGGTTGGGGCTTCGGCATCATAGGCTGCTCCAGTCTTGTGGATATCTTTACCTTTATCATGTATCTGGATCTCAAAAGAATGGTAGATATAGTCATTATTTACCGGCATTTCCGGCACCCGCAAAAAAACTCCGGAATTGGTGTCCTCACGGGAGCATTTAAAATCCAGCTCAAGGATAAAATCTTTGTATTTCTTGACACTGTACCAAAAAAGCCCCATTCCTCCCTGGCCCTTTAGTACGCCGGTTTGCTCATCCAGCTCAAAGTATCCGGGCCCATATTGGTTCCAGCCATGTTTATTGAAGCGGCCGTTCCATCTCTTTAAAATCTCTTCATACCCAGTATAATAAGTGATGCTTTTTACATATTCTATGCCTTTGCTAACGGAAGGGATGGGATTATCCGCCTCATCCGGATGTTCATGTTCGATCGCCAGGGGACCGAAATAATTCTGCAAGGTCAATTCCGCCAGGATATCATGAACCTTTGCCTTGCCTTGGCCAAAAGGAACATCCAAGGCCTTTTTATCCCCGAACTTGTCCAGGTCCTTTAAATGAACATTATAAATCCTTCCCCGCAGCATCCTCAGCGCTTCAAGGGGATCGACTCCAGTCCGCATCCAATGACCAGTATCAGCACAAGCCCCTATCCGAGGGTCAAGTCCCGCTACATGCTCCAGGATGGTCTGCGGCCGCGCATATTTAGAAGGCTCCGGGTGGTTATGAATAGCAATCCTGATATTGTGTTTTTTTACCATCTTCTCAAGTAAGGAAAAGTCATCAAATTGGGGTTCGGTCATGATGGTCCGGATTCCCATCTCTTTGGCGAATCCAAAAACTTTCTGCATATCTTCCTCTGTATTTTCAAACCCGACTACTCCATAACCGACCAGGATTATGCCATTCTGTTTTAACCGGGTTTTTACCAGCTTCCTCTGCTCCTCGTCCATATTATGGCTAAACCTGGCTCCGGGCATGTCTAAGCTTAAAGCCTGCCCCGGATATGTTTCCAGATACTTAACGCCCAATTCCTTTACTTTGTTTATGGTTTCAAAAAACGTGAATTTCCGGAAAGTCCAGCACTGCATGGCAAATGGAAATTCTTCTATTCTAACCTCAGAGTAAGGAACCTGCTCGACTGTGTTTTCTGCCGCCTGGGGATTCTTTCCACCTGCAGACATCTCTGCGCTCACATCTGGCGTTGCTTTCTCTCCCCAAGCACATAAAATTAAAAATACAATAGTAAAACCTAAAACAATTTTCCTTTTCATTCTTCCTCCTCCCTGTATCATAATTTACCTGACCTATTGATAAAAAACTCGTGAATAATCCAGGTTTCTTAATTTATATATATTTATTTCTTAGCAGGGTTCCATTCGCCTTTAGCTACAGCAGGAATAAAGCTTTTAAGCTCAGGCGGCGGAAAAGCAATGGTTTTTTCCTGTTCTGCACTCATATAGGCCGCCATCAGTAATTCCGCTACATTAACGCCATCACTGAAATTTTCCTCCGGGCGCTTATTCTCCAGGAAAGACTGAATCATGTGCCTGTTTTCCGCTGTGTATCCATATTCTATCTCTTCATTGCTGACAACCGGCATCAAACCCACTTCAGCATTTTGTTTCTCAACCAGGTCTTCGCCCTGGCTTCCTTTAACTTCCCGGCTGAAAAACACTTTCAGCCCGGCATCAAGCGTGTTTATCTGAAGGGCATATTCCGGCCCCAGCAGCTCCAAGCTTAAGCGCAGCCCCGCTCCTACATAACACCAGGAAGTAGTCGTCTCAATGATGAGCTTCTCTCCCTTCTCTCCCCGGTACTCGATTAAAGAGCGGGCAAAGTCTTCTGCCGGGCGGTTCAAATAATCGGTCTTTCCCCCACTGTTCTCTGCCAGGATCTTCGCGTAATGGGGCTGCTGCCATTTCAGGCAATTGGTGTAGGCTGTGACTTTGACAGGTGTTATTACCTCCCTTTTTGCTCCCGGGGGTGTAAGCATGAAGCGGGCTTCTTCCACTGAATGACACATCATATCATTAAGCACCCCTCCACCTTGTAACGTGCCTTCCCAGAACCAAGGCATATGAGGGCCGCTGTGCTCTTCTGCAGCCCGGGCCAGAAAAGGCCGGCCTGTGGTGGCTGCTCCCCTGGCCCAAAGAATTTCCTTGCCTCTGACTACTGCCGGGGAAAACACTTGATTCTCAAGATATCCGTCTAACAAACCTGCCTTTTGAGCAAGGGTAAGCATCTTTTCGGCTTCTGCCACATTTCTCCCTAAAGGTTTCTCACAGGTAATTCCTATCAACTCTCCCTTTCCAGACTCTACAGCATCAGCTATCTCTGCCATGATCTCCAGGCGGGTAAAATTAGGTGCACAGATCCAGATGGCATCTATGGCGGGATCTGCAACCATGTCCGTGATCGACTCATAATGATTGGCCTTGCCGACCCCCAGCTTGCCGATTAAAGCTATCGCTTCCTGGGCTGTTTTCTTGTTTTTATCGACAATGCCTAGAATATCCGCATCCCGCACTCCTATCCAGGAACGGATATGAAATTTGCCAATAAAACCGCCGCCAATAAAACCTACTCCTAATCTTTTCTTTGTCATTATAACCTCATGTCATTATAAATTGGCATTAAGCCTTTAGTTTTTCCGCTTTTTCATCCTTAAAGAAAAGCAAGAAGGCAGCCGCACAGAGGATAGTCAAAGCACACGGGACAAGAAATACTCCTGTCCAGTTTGTCCCCGCATCAGTCGTAAAATAGTCCTTGATCCAACCTGCGAAAAGGCTCCCAATATAGCTACCTACCCCATATGTAACCAAGGTTATAAGGCTCTGAGCGGAATGCCGGATATCTTTGGGAGAAACCACATCCACATATATGAAGGCTGCCGCAAAAAAGAACACAAAGCAGAAGCCATGTAAAGACAACGATGCTATAACCAACCAGGAAGGAGAGCCGATAGCAAAAATGATATACCGCACCGGCCATGCCAGTACTCCCAGAGCCAGTACCTTTCGAATTCCAATGCGAGTGATAAAATAAGGAAGGAGTATCGCCAGCACAAAAATCTCGGCAATCTGGGCGATCACCATCACCCCGGAAACGCTGGCGCTGGAAATTCCGATCTTTTCTGAAGTTAAAAACGGGGCAGTAAGCGCATAATAAAACATAAGCTCTGTTGCAACCACAAAGGCAATGATTATAAATATCAGGAAATTCTTATCTTTCATCATCTTTAGCGCTTCCAGAAATGCCCAGGGCTTGGTTCCTTCCTTGTTGGGAGGCGTGTGGGGTAATTTAAAGGAAAGGAATCCCATGATTATGGAAAAGATCCCAGCCAGCATTAAAGTATCCCCCTGTACGGCAAAAGCTTCCTTCGAAGCTGCCGCGTGACGCCACCCCGCCAATGCCAGGCCGGCAACGATCCACCCTATTGTCCCCCATACTCGGATAATGCCAAATTCTTTCTCTGAATTTTTTAGATTGATAAAGGCTACGGAATTTGTTAAGGCAAGAGTGGGGGCATAGATTAGGCAATAGATCAGCATCAGCCACATCATTGTGGAATAATCTGTTACTGTGGATATATAAACTAAAAAAGCTCCTCCGATAAGCTGGGAAAAAGCGATGATCTTTTCGCTGGAAAAATACCGATCAGCAATCTGTCCCCCGATAAACGGGGCGATTATGGTAGCAAGGGGAAGGAGGCTGTAGATGATTCCCATCTGAGCTCCGGAAAATCCCAGGTCATTGAGCAGGTAATCGGAAAGCACTGGGGCCCAGGCTCCCCAGATGGCATACTGTAAAAACATCATCACCCCAAGGCGAAATCTTACGCTCACGATCCTAACTCCTTCTTGCTCATCTTGGTTATCCTGAAATATTCATGAAATATTTTTATATATCATACTAACTAATTAGTAAATGGTAAACCTTAAATATAGCCAAGCGCCCCCATTTTTTTAAGCTTCTGAGCCATAAGCAAGAATCAGGTCAGTTGATCCGAAAACACGCGAATTTTCCCCAGCGAGGAAAATCCGCTCGGATACAGTCTTCGCTCTCTTCTCCTCGAAGGAGAAGAACCATGCCCGCTCATCCTTGCTCACGGTTTTTTTAATCAAGCTAACCTGATTCTTTTTGCCGTTCTTCTGTTAAAAAATTAGGGAATCCCTGTGCATATTCCACCTAGCCGTATTCTTATTATCCTGAATTATTCACGAGTTGAGGTTGCCGCAGATACGGAAAAGCGGAAAATTGTAAATGGGAAAAACCGTGAAATGTGAATTGTAAAATGAGAAATGTTATGGTAAAAGATTTGTAGCTTATGAAATTCTGCTGTGGCTGAAGCGAGCTCAAGCCACACCTGAATTTCATACGTACCGACATTTTTTTATGAATAGTAAAGGTAAAATGAATAAACGTGTTTGTCTATACCTGCTTCCCCTTCTTTTATCCCTTGCTGGATGCAATATATCGGCAACCTGGCAAAAAACTACTTTACTCTACTTTGACACTGTCTGTGAAATCAATCTATTCTGTACTCCTTCTGCCTTTAAAGCCGCTTTACAAGAAACTAAAAACACATTTTCTCTTATAGAAGAAAATTTTTCTCCGGGCGTCCAAGATTATTCCTCCTCTATTACATTAGCGCTTTTTAAGACAGCCGCAGAAGTAAATCACAGCTCCTCTGGAAGTTTTGACATAACAGTAGCGCCTCTCTCTCAGCTCTGGGGATTTCAATCAGGAAAGCACAGGGTTCCTGCTTCTGAAGAAATCTTATTAGTCCTTAAAAGGACCGGTATGAAAAAAATCCGTATAAACAATGGCTCCCTGATCCTAAATGCTGGTATGGAGTTGGATTGGGGTGGAATCGCTAAAGGATATGGTGTTGACTTAGCTGCGCAAAAATTAAAAGATATGGGTATTTCCAAAGGATTTATCAATGCAGGCGGCGACCTTTGCTGTTGGGGAAAAAACCCGGAAGGTAAACCCTGGCAGGTTGGTATTAAACATCCAAGAGAAGTAGGTTTTGTTGAAGTCATGCCTCTCTCTGATAAAAGCGCTGCCACTACCGGAGACTATCAAAGGTATTTTATAAAAAAAGGTATTCGATATCACCATGTCTTTGATCCCCACACCGGATATCCTTCTCAAGGAAAACAGAGCGTTACTGTGATCGGGCCAGAAACATGCCTCTGTGATGCTCTCTCAACCGCTCTTTTTGTCTCTAAAACACCGGAAAAAATCCTAAAGAAATACCCAGAATATAGGGCGCTCTTGATAGATGCAATGGGAGAAATATCAAATCTAGGAAAAAATTTACCCTAAATCTTCATGGGCATCAAAACATACTTATATTCTATCTCTTCTTCGTCTTTAGTCCGCATTAGGACAGCGCTGTTTTCGTCTTTTAATTCAAAACAGACTTCCTCTGCTTTTACTGTGGAAAGAAAATCAAGTATATATTGAGAGTTAAATCCAATTTCAAGTTCCTCTCCGGAATACTCCCCCTCAACCTCATCTCTTGCCTCTCCCAGTTCTGGATTTGATGAAAAAAGGCTGACTTTATTCTCTTTAATGCTAAATCTTACTCCTCTGGACCTTTCAGCAGAAAGTAAGGAAACCCTACTAACAGCATTAGATATTTTCTCCCTGGAAAGGGTTAAAGTATTGGAGTTGTCTTTTGGAATTACAGCTTCATAATTGGGGAATTTCCCTTCAATAATCCTTGAAGTAATGGTTCTGTTTGTGACATTGAAAAAAAGATTATTTTCATCTAGGTCAAATGCAATGGTTTTATCCTCGAATTTTCTTAACTCACTCAAAGTCTTCTTTGAAATAATTCCCTTAATCTCTTCTGTTATATTTAAATCATCTATTTTAGAGCACGTGTAAGCAAGTCTATGCCCGTCAGTGCTTATCAACTCAATACTGTTATTCTTCAGTTTCATCAAAGCTCCGTTTAAATAATACCTTTGCTCATGAGAAATCGCACAATACACCCTTTCTATCATCTCCTTGAATTTCTCAAGAGGGAGGTTGATATCCTTTTCAAACTTAGGCTCTGGAACTTGAGGGTAATCTTCTTTGGGAAGTATATTGACTTTGAATTTACTGGCTCCAGATGTTATACTCATCATTTTTTCATCTATCATTTCAAAAGCAACTTCATCTCCTTCGGAAAGTGACCTTACTATTTCAAATACTTTTTTCCCAGAAACTGTAACAGCACCGGTTTCCTCAACCTCGGCTAAAAAATAAGTCTTCATCCCAACTTCAAGATCAGTACCTATCAGCTCTACCTTATCTTGCGATGCATTGATTAGAATATTTGCTAAAATCGGCATAGTATTTCGTTTTTCAACAATTCCCTGTAAAAGCTGAAGTTCATTGAGAATATCTTCTTTTTTTGTAATAAATTTCATTTTTCCACCTATCCTAAATATATATATTATTATTAATTATTAATAAAAGGTAAAGTGCTAATAATAATAATAATTGCATTGAAAATGTGAAAAAAAAATATAAATCATTGATTCCTTAATGGATGTAATTGATTATTTTGTTGATTTTGCTGTTGAATTTTGAGTCAGTTGCTTTTAATTTCTCAACTTTCCGAATACTATGCAGTACTGTTGTGTGATGTTTTCCACCGAATTTTTTTCCGATTTCCGGGAGGGAGGATTTTGTAAGTTCTTTTGAAATATACATTGCAATTTGACGAGGAAAGGCAAATTTAGGAGAATTATTCCTAGCCTTAATTTGAGATAGTGCTATTTTAAATTCATGGCATACTATTTTTTGGATTTTCTCAATTGTGACGATATGAGCCGTTGAATCTAAAAGGCTTTTAAGGGCTTCTTTTGCTATGTCAAGGTCGATCGGCTCCCCTTTTAAGGATGCAAAGGCAATGACTCGACGCAGGTATCCCTCTAACTCTCTTATATTCGAATAGACTTTATCTGCAATATATAGAGCAACACTTTCAGGTAATTCAACATTTTCTAGAGCCGATTTATTCATAAGAATAGCGATCCTTGTTTCTATGTCAGGGGGTTGTAAGTCAACCAATAAACCCCATTCAAATCTTGAACTAAACCGTTCTTCAAGTTTTGGAATTTCTTTTGGAGGGCAATCACTAGAGATAACGATTTGTTTCTGATGGTCATAAAGGTGATTAAAGGTATGAAAGAACTCTTCTTTAGTCCGTTCTCTTCCTGCAAGATAATGGATATCATCCATAAGGAGAACATCAACACTTCTGTATTTATGACGAAAGTCCAGAATCCTCCCGTATTGGAGATGGTTTATAAGATCGTTCATAAATTTTTCTGTTGTGATGAAAAGGATTTTAAGCCTGCGATTACTTGTAAGATTATAATGCCCGATAGCATTCATCAGGTGGGTTTTTCCCAAACCTGCTCCTCCATAAATGTAAAGGGGGTTATAAGATTTAGCAGGACTTTTTACCACGGCCAAAGCTGCAGCATGAGCGAACTGATTGCATGTGCCAACAATAAAATTCTTAAAAGTATAATTTGGATTCAGGTTTGGATTTAATAAGGGACCCTTTTTGGATTTCCTATCCCGAGGCGAGTTCCGAATAAAAGAAGAAGAAGAGTCATCACATATATACTTTATATTATAAGCTTTACTGTAGATATCCATGGAGCAGGTATTTATTAATCTTGAATAATGAAAAGAAAGCCAATCCTTAAAATAAGAATTAGGGACTTTAACATAGACAGAACCTTTTTCTTGGCCGATAAAGACGGCTGGGTCGAACCAGGTTTCAAAGCTATTCTTATCAATTTTCTTTTTTACAGCCTGTTTGATATGGAGCCAGGGGTTTTCTTTTTCTGTCATTATTTATCTCAGAATATCATTTTTCCACAGATATATCCACAGTTGTGGAAAAGTTATCCTATTTGCTGCTAATTTGGGATCACAAGAGCTTTGCTATATTATCACTCAAATTTTTTGAATTCAAGGATATTTTTAAATTATTTTATTTTTTTTTTATCTCTCGAGAAGACTTAAGATTAAACAAGGAAGTGTTTTGTGTTATGATTTACATGAAAAGAAAATGAGGCGCAAATGAAAAAATTTAAACTTACCGGTGGATTTATCCTTTCTTTATGCATTTTATTGTTTACAAGTTTAATCTTCTCTGAAACTAATAAACAAATAGACCAGGAATTTTTAAAAAAATTTACTTACCGCAACCTCGGACCATTTCGCAGTGGAGCCTGGATAAGCGACTTTGCTGTCCCGGAGTATCCAGAAAAAGCCCATCTATATACCTTTTATGTTGCCACTCGCAATGGTGGCCTTTGGAAAACCACCAACAATGGCACCACTTTTAAACCGATATTTGATGACCAGGATATTATATCAATAGGTGATGTTGCCTTGGCTCCATCAAGGCCTGACGTCGTCTGGGTTGGAACTGGCGAGGCAGCTAATGCCCGCAGTTCATATTGGGGAGACGGAGTGTATAAATCGACGGATGCCGGCAGGACCTGGCAGAACATGGGGTTAAAAGATTCGCATCATATCGGCCGGATCACTATTCATCCCGAAAATCATGACATTGTATATGTAGCAGCTATGGGGCACCTTTTTTCAACAAATAAGATGCGGGGTGTATTTAAAACTGAAGACGGAGGAAAGTCCTGGAGTAAAGTGCTGTATATAAATGATAAAGTTGGAGTAATAGATATAGCCCTAAACCGGGACGACCCTGATATACTGTATGCTGCTGCTTATGAAAAACAGAGGCTTCCCTGGCACTTTGAAGCAGGGGGGGCAGGGAGCGCTATATATAAGACCACTAACGCCGGAAAGACCTGGGCAAAATTGAGCAGCGGCCTTCCCTCCGGTAAGATCGGGCGCATTGGAATCGATATCTTTCGCAAGAACCCTGATATTGTCTATGCTGTGGTCGAAAATACCAATATGCGAAAGCCTACAGACAAGGAAGTGGAATATGACCGCAGGCGGGGACTCAAACCCCAGGAGAGGCTTATGGGGGGAGAAGTCTACCGCACAGAAGATGCCGGAAAAAAATGGACTAAGATGAACTCGATCAATGATAATGTAGGCGGAAAAGCAGCCTATTCTTTCTGTCAGATCCGAGTCGACCCCAATAATGACCAGAATGTCTATGTCACAAGCATCTGTGTTGCCAACTCCCAGGATGGAGGCCGGACCTGGCATGATGTAGATTGGCCGCCACAGAAAATGTTTGCCCTCTCATTCGGGGATGTACGCACTCTCTGGATAGACCCGCAAAATTCCGCCCGCATGCTTATGGGAAGTGACGGTGGAGTACATGCCACCTATGACCGGGGAAAGACCTGCGATTATTATGACAATATTCCCATCGCCCAGTATTATGCCATCGGCGTGGACATGGAAGACCCTTATAATATTTACGGCGGCCTGCAGTGTCATGAATCATGGAAGGTGCCGAGCAACAGCTGGTCGGGAAGTATTACTTTGGAAGACTATGTGACTGTTGGCAGCGGCGACGGCATGTACAATCAAGTCGACCCCGTAAACAGCCGCTGGCTCTACAATACATCACAGTTCGGAGGCCACCACAGGGTTGACCAGAAGCTGGGCATCCGGACAAACATTGTACCGCAAAGAGAGGAAGGTAAGGCTCCTTACCGTTTTAACTGGTGCCCGCCCCTGCAGATCTCTCCGCACAACAGTGAGGTCATCTATACCGGAACGCAGTTCTTGCTGCGCTCTATGTGCCGCGGAGACAATTGGCAGGAGATAAGCCCGGATTTAACCACTGATGATGCGGTTAAAATAGCTGGTCAAGGTCATATCCAGTACTGTACCATCACTACTATCTCAGAAAGCCCGGTTACTCCCGGGATTATATGGGTAGGTACGGATGACGGAAAGGTGTGGCTTACTAGAGATGGAGGTGCGGATTGGATGGATATGACGCAGAAGATCGCAGGTGCCGGAGGGCCGGAAACTTATTGGGTAAGCCGGATTTTTGCCTCGAGTCACGAGACCGGAACAGCATATGTGACAAAATCAGGCTATCGGAGGGATGATTTCCGTCCCTTTGTTTTTAAAACCACAGACTATGGAAAAAATTGGGCCTTGATCACAGCCGGCCTGCCGGCAAAGCCGGTTAATGTCATTATTGAAGACCGGAAAAATTCGGAGCTCCTTTTCTTAGGCAATGATAAAGGGGTTTTTGTCAGCCTGGATGCTGGGAATAAATGGGTGTATATGCGCAGTAATATGCCTACAGTAGCAGTCCATGATCTCCTGGTCCATCCCCGGGAAAATGACCTGGTGGTCGGTTCTTACGGCCGCGGTCTGTTTATTACTGACATAACTCCTCTGCAGGAATTAAATGCCGGGATCCTGGCAGAAGATGTGTATTTTTTTAATATCGAGCCGCGCATGCAGCGTATGGCCCACACCTATGGAGGGAACTATAATCTTTACGGTGACAGGCATCACTCTGCACCCAACGAGCCCAATGCCATTGTTATCAATTATTACCTGAAAAAGAAAAAAGCAGAAAAAGCAAAAATCACGATCACTGATCCTTATGGCTCTGTACTGGTAGAATTAAAGGGGGATTCCGCTGTCGGGATAAACCGGGTACTCTGGAATATGCGGCAAAAACCAACCGCAGAACAAAAGTCCCGCATAGGCCGCTGGGCGAGAGGGTCCTTAGTAGAGCCGGGTGAATATGTAGCTGTGCTTAAAGTGGGAGATAAGGAATATGCAAAAAGATTCAAAATAAAAGGCCGGGCCGGCTGGGAAGTGAAATAGGGAAGGAAAGTGGCAACGAAAATAGCAATTGTTGATGACGACCGGGTGACTCTGGCAGTTATTGAAAAAGCTTTGATCCTGGATGGGTTCTGGGTTTACAGCGCACAAGATGGGGAGGAAGGATTAGAGCTGGTTAAGCGGGAAAAACCGGATATTTTAATAAGCGACATGTTGATGCCTAAGATCCATGGCGTTGATCTGTGCAAGAAAGTTAAGGAATCCCATGAACTTAAGCATACCCGGGTAATATTGATGTCAGCGGTTTATAAAAAAATTGCCTACAAGGATCTTATTAGGGAAAGCGGGGCGGATGATTTTATGGAAAAACCAGTGGATTTAAATACTTTGAAAGACAAAATAAACAAGTTGCTGAAAGATAAGGACAGAGAGTAATTGGATTTATCCTGCCATCTTTTTTATTAAATCAAGAGTAGCTTTACAGTCGCCTAATGCGGTGTGATCTCCCCCGGGAAGCTTCTGCCACTTGTAGTTGCCGTCCGACCAGATCTCGCCCTTCCATGCTGAATACTGCAGCATGGCACACGCAACCTGTTCAGGATTGATTTCAATCTGGGGAAGATGGTATTTTTTTATAGTCTGATTTAAAAGCCGCTGGTCAAAAGACGCATTATAAATTACCATAGTCTTTTCTGAGATCGCAGCTTTAAACTCTTTATATATTTCCGGAAAAGAGGGGGCCTCTTCCAGAGTTGTATTTGTGATTCCGTGAATAGCAATAGCAGCAGCTGAAATCGGCTGTATGGGGCGCACCAATGTATCAAGCAGCACCGATCCGTCATGGGCAATGATGGCGATCTGTATTATCTCATCTATCTGCGATAATCCTGTTGTTTCTGTATCCAGGATAACCCAATCCTCACGCTCAAGTAGCGAACGGGCCCATTGTGTGGCTATTTCTTGGTCATTTTCCATCATACTCTTCTTTGTTTATTTTGATTTTCTATCAACTTGCTTTATGTTACATTTACCATATGAATCTATATAGGTCAACAAGTTTAACAGACGGGGCTCCCCTCAATTTTATTGCAAAAGGGACAGGATGCCGGCTGAATCTAAGGGATGGATACGCTCGTTCAGATTTTTAACGCCCTTCTTTGTGAATAATTCAGGCTAATATATGATTGAATTACTGCTTTTTTTTTATTATTATCAAGTTATTCTATTGAACAAGAAGGAAATTAATATGAATATTAAAAGAAGGGATTTTATCAAATTATCTGCTGGAGCGGCAGGTGCCGCCTTAGCCACACAAGCTTGCTCAACAAAGACACAGGACGGCCTTAAAAGCTCCGACCCCATCAGCAAGCTTCGCCCTATGACCGGGGATATTGTTCCCATTACTGATGAGGAGCGTAAAGGGCGCATAGAAAAAGCCCGGCGGTTGATGAAGGAGGGCAACATCGAGGCTATTTATCTTGAAGCCGGTTCAAGCCTTTTTTATTTTACCGGTGTCCGCTGGTGGAACAGTGAGCGGATGTTTGCAGCGGTCATCCCGGTCAGCGGTGAAATTGCCTGGATCTGCCCCGCATTTGAAGAGGATAGGGCCCGTGAATTGATCCGGTTCGGTGATGACATCCGGACCTGGGAAGAGCATGAAAGCCCATACAAAAGGGTAGCGCAAATATTTAAAGACCGGGGGATCAAAAGCGGGAAGATCGGCATAGAGGAAAGGGTCCGCTTTTTTTTGTTCGATGGCATCCGCAAGGAAGCCCCCCTGCTCGGATTTATCAGTGCCAACCCCATAACTGTAGAATGCCGGGTGATTAAGTCCCAGAGTGAAATTGCTTTGATGCAAAAGGCCAGTGATATTACTATTGAAGCCTACAAGGCATCTGTCGCTATGCTCGAGAAAGGCATGACCAAAGACGATTTCAGAGAGATCTCTTCAAGAGCTCATGCAGCATTGGGGGCAGCAGGCGGCATCGGAGCCCAGATCGCTGAAGCCTCAGCTAATCCTCACGGCAGCATCAAGCACATCGAACTGAAAGAAGGCGATATTGTCTTGATGGACGGAGGGTGCGGGGTGGATGGATACCGCTCAGACATAAGCCGGACCATTGTTTTCGGCGAACCCTCAAAACGGCAGCATGAACTGTGGAACCTGGCAAAAAAAGCACAATCAGCCGTTTTTGCCAAAGCAGGCGTCGGCGTGCCCTTTGAGGATGCTGATGCGGCCGCACGTCAGGTGTATATAGAATATGGTTTCGGTCCGGGATATGAGGTCCCAGGCTGCCCCCACCGGACAGGCCACGGCATTGGCTTGGACGGCCATGAGTGGGTAAACGTGGTCAAAGGAAACAAACGCCCCATGGAACCCGGTATGTGCTTCAGCAATGAACCCATGCTTGTTATGCCCGGGGAATTCGGTATTCGGCTGGAAGACTGCATATACATCACTGAAGAAGGGCCTAAGTATTTTTCGACTCCCAGTCCCTCTATTGAACAGCCTTTTGCGGATTAAAAACAGTATACTTTATGGACACATACGGTTGGCTTTCCATCCTTCCGCCCGTCTTAGCCATACTTATGGCTATAAAGACCCGGCAAGTCTATCTCTCGCTTGGCCTGGGCATCTGGCTGGGCTGGACGATAATTTATGGATGGAATCCCCTGACCGGCTTGATCCACACAGTTGATACTCTGGTTGCTGTTTTTAAAGACGCAGACAATACCAGGGTTGTCCTGTTCAGTGCCCTTATCGGAGCTGTAATCACATTCACCCAATATTCTGGAGGGATGAAAGGTTTTGTCAACTGGATCATAGGGAAAGGCCTGGTGAAAACCCGAAAATCCGCAGGTCTGATGGCCTGGTTTCTGGGTGTGATCATTTTTATTGAATCCAGCATCTGTGTACTTGTTTCCGGTGCTGTTTCCCGTCCCATCTTTGATCGGCTTAAGATCTCGCGGGAAAAACTAAGCTATATACTTGATTCGACCTCCGCACCTAAATGTGTGCTTATCCCCCTTAATGCCTGGGGGGCTTTTGTCTTGGGGCTTTTAGCTGCGCAGGGGATACAGGACCCTGTGCGTGTATTTATTTCTTCCATCCCTTTAAATTTTTATGCCATAACAGCCCTTGCCCTAGTCCTAGTGGTCATCCTTTATGGGAAAGATATCGGGCCCATGAAAAAAGCGGAAAAAAGAGTACGTGAAGAAGGAAAATTACTGCGGGACGGCGCCGAGCCTCTTATCTCGGAAGATGTTGTGATGTTAGAGAAAAAAGAAGGCATATCCCCCCGCCCTATAAACATGGTCCTGCCGGTAGCTGTTATGGTTCTGATGATGCCGGTAGCGCTCTTTATCTCTGGAAAAGGAAACCTGATGGACGGTTCGGGTTCAGTCTCCGTACTCTGGGCTGTTATCTGCGGCATAGCAGCTGGAGCTATTGCCTATCGAGTCCAGGGTATCATGAAAACAAAAGAAATAACTGATACATTTATGAAAGGGGTAGGTGGAATGGTGCCGCTAGCCAGCCTTATGATCCTGGCCTTTGCCATCGGAGACACCTGTGAAGCTCTGGGGACTGGCCCTTTTGTAGCTCGAGCCGCTGAATCCGCCCTTAGTCCGGGGCTTATCCCGGCAATAATGTTTGTTGTCTCAGGCTTCATCGCCTTTTCCACAGGTACTTCCTGGGGGACTTTCGCAATAATGATCCCCATAGCTGTGCCCATGATCAATCTCATCGGCCTGCATCCGGGGCTTGTCATCGCTTCTGTCTTAGGCGGCGGTGTTTTTGGTGACCACTGCTCTCCCATATCAGATACTACTATCATCTCGTCCATGGCTGCGGCTACAGACCATATTGACCATGTTCGAACCCAGATGCCATATGCTTTATTGGCCGGGATGGTATCCCTATTGCTTTTTCTTATCTTTGGCTTTGCTTTTCTAAACAATTAACATAGATACAATTACTTAGCCTGAACTATTTATAAAAAATGGAAAACAGCAGGAACTGCAGGAAAAAAAATGTAAGGATTTACTGCCAACTGCCAACTGCATACAGGGGTACCGGTTTATTGGTGCTATTCATTATTTTGAGTATCGTCTCCCAGATTTTTGCCTTCCAGGCCGAGGAAACAGGACAACCTGATTATGCGGATGCTATAAAAGCCTTTGACGAATATGTTAAAAAACGGATAAAGGTCGACCAGGTCCCAGGGCTTTCCATAGGCTTTATAAAAAAGGATTTTATGTGGGCCAGGGGGTATGGGTATTCCGATCTGGAAAACAAAGTGCCTGCCAGGCCGGAAAGTTCTATTCGGCTGGCTTCGATCACCAAAACGATAACAGCTACCGCAGTTTTACAGCTGATGGAGGCGGGGAAGATCAGCCTGGATGCCGAAGTACAGGCTTATGTCCCCTATTTCCCTGAGAAAAAATGGCCGGTAACAATACGTCTGCTGTTGGGCCATCTTGCCGGAATCAGCCATTATAAAAACTTTGAACGGGAAGGCCACTTCAAACGCCCCATGAACACCAAGGCAGCAATTGCGGTCTTTCAGGATTTTGACTTGATAGCAGAGCCGGGGACCAAATATAATTATTCCAGCTACGGATTTAATCTTTTAGGAGCGGTTATTGAAGAGGTTTCTGGACAATCCTATGGGCAATACATTAAAGCCCATATTTTTAATCCATTGAGCATGAATGCATCCGGGATGGATAGCCAGGTGGACCTTATCCCGAACCGGGTCAGAGGATACCGCTTGATAAACGGGGAAGTAAAAAACTCGGAATATGTGGATATTTCCAGCCGTTTTGCAGGTGGCGGGGTACGTTCCACAGTAGCAGACCTGCTCAAATATGCTAGGGGTATTTGTGAAAAAAAACTTTTAAAGCCCGAAACCTGGCAAAGGCTGTTTATCTCCATGGCTACAAAAGACGGGAAATTTACACGATATGGGATGGGATGGGGAGTTGAACCATTGCGAGGTCACTTTAAGGTAAGCCATGGCGGGGGGCAGCCGGAAACGAGCACCTATCTGATGATCTTCCCGCATGAAACATTTGCCATCGCGGTTGCTGCCAACTTAGAACGCTGCAATCTGATCCCCTACGTGCAGTATCTGGCAGAATTGGTTTTGCGGCAAGATATTGACGGCGCTGTTTTTGTTGTAGATCCGGCAGAGCAGGCGCTCTATAACGCTTGTGGGGAGGTCTTTTCCCATGGCCTGAGCCGGTATGATTTTTATAACCGGCCAATTGCTGAGAATGATAAAGACCTGAAAAGGTCATTTGAGTATTTTAACCGGTATGTCAGTAAAAATTATATTCTAAAGAACAGCAAAGAAGCCAGGAAAAAACTTCAAAGTGGTATCCACCCGTCAGCAGGGAGGGCTTTTACTAAAGTGGGCTCCTACATGGCTGCCGCCTTGGAAAAGGCCTATGGGGAAAAACGGTTGCACAGCTATTTTCACACAGGCCCCCTCGCATTTTTTACAGACTATCTCGAACTGAAAGATGAATACACATTCCGGAAAGAGCTCATCAAATTAATCTCTAGCTGGCAGCAAGACTGGGAAAAATCATACCCCCGGCATCTTCACGATCTGCATATCTTTGCTGACACGGACATCAGACAGCTGGAGCGGGAGCTGAAAAATATTTTTTCCTCGGCTGGGATCTATCCAGATTTTTCCCGGGACATGGAGGATGTGGCTAAGTACTTTCTGAGCCAGAACAGCCTGGAAAAGACAATATCTATCCTGGAACTGAGCAATAACCTATATCCTGAAAATCCAAATACTTTAAACCTCCTGGCAGCAACTTATATCTGGGAAGGAAATACTGCCCGGGCTGAGGAACTTTACATAAAAGCCCATTCTTTGGCACCTGTCAGCCTGGAAAAGCTGGAGCTTCTGGCTTCGGGGCTTAAGCAGGCAAAAAAACACCAGGAACTCTTCGGTTTGGCCCAGATCGCGGTCAGTCTTTTCCCCGAAAATGCCGAACTCTTTGAGGATATTGGTGACCTGGCTCAGGAACTGGGGAAAGAAGACCTGGCGGTCAAATACTATCAAAAAGCCTTAAAACTCGACCCAACTCAAAGCAGGATCAAAAATAAACTTAAACAGCTTAAGAAAAAGTCGTTACGGGCAAGTAAAGCAATGGGGCAAGGGGAAAGCCATTTTTTGACAAAAGAGCTATAAAAAAAATCAGGTCAACTTACCTGGATTATTCAGGATGATTGATTTTCTTTAACTTTTGGTTCAGGTTTTTCGTCTTTAATCAAGCCGACTTTTTTCCTGATCTCTCGTTCAAGCTGGTCGGCAAGCTCTGTTTGTTCTTGCAGCAACTTTTTCACGTTTTCTTTTCCCTGCCCCAGCCTTTCTCCTTTGTAAGAATACCAGGTGCCGGATTTTTCGATTAAGCCCACATCTACACCGCAGTCGATAAGGTCACCCTCCCGGGAGATCCCTTCGCCAAAAATAATATCAAACTGGGCGAGGCGAAAAGGAGGAGCCATTTTGTTTTTCACTATTTTGACTTTGACCCGGTTGCCGATGACTTTATCTCCGTCCTTTAAGGTGGCGACCCTGCGCACATCCACTCTGAGGGAGGAGTAGAACTTCAGAGCCCGCCCTCCACTGGTCGTTTCCGGATTGCCTAGAAAAAATCCTATCTTCTGGCGGATCTGGTTGACAAAGATAAAACATGTCTTGGAACGGCTGACTATAGCGGTCAGCTTCCTTAAGGCCTGAGACATCAAGCGTGCCTGAAGTCCCATGTGGGCATCACCCATCTCACCTTCAAGTTCGGCCTTGGGCACAAGAGCTGCTACTGAATCAACCACTATTACATCAACTGCACCGCTGCGTACCAGAACTTCGGCAATTTCGAGCGCCTGCTCTCCATAATCAGGTTGAGAAATAAGCAGGTCATCAATGTTTACCCCGATACTGGCAGCATATTTCGGGTCCATTGCGTGTTCAGCATCAATAAAAGCTGCCTGGCCTCCCTGTTTTTGGGCTTCAGCGATCACATGGACTGCCAGGGTGGTTTTTCCGGTAGCTTCCGGGCCAAATACTTCTACTACCCTTCCTCGGGGAAATCCACCGATCCCGAGAGCAAGATCAAAAGCAATAGATCCGGTCGGGATAGCAGGTACCTTATCGGCCGCTTCCTTCTGCCCCATTTTCATAACCGCCCCTTTTCCGAACTGCTTTTCTATCTGAGAGAGTGCCGCTTCTATAGCTTTGCTTTTTGGTTCTTCATCCTTTGAGGTATTGCTCATTTTATTCTCCTATGTATTGTAAGGGGAAAGTCCCGTTACAAAGAGGGTTGGTTCCCTTGTGCATTTACTTAGAATAGTCGTAGAATCCTTTTCCAGTTTTCCGTCCGAGATAGCCGGCATCCACCATTTTTCTTAAGAGAGGACAGGGCCGGTATTTCGGGTCTTTAAAACCGTCATACAGAACTTCGATAATAAACAAACATACATCCAGGCCGATAAGGTCAGCCAGGGCCAAGGGCCCCATGGGGTGGTTCATGCCCAATTTCATAACCTGGTCAATGGCGTCAACTGTACCTACTCCTTCCATAAGGGCATATACTGCTTCGTTTATCATGGGAATTAAGATCCGGTTGGCAATAAAGCCTGGATAATCATTCGCTTCGACTGGAACTTTGCCCATTTTTTCTGCCATGGCCTTTACCTGGTCAAATGTTTCCTGGGAGGTAGCGATCCCTTTTATCAATTCCACTAGCTTCATCAAGGGGACAGGGTTCATAAAATGCATGCCCATAAATTTATCCGGCCGTTCGGTCAGAGCTGCCAGTTTAGTAATGGATATAGACGAAGTATTGGAAGTCAAAAGCACTTCCGGAGGCAGCAGTTTGTCGAGTTTGGCCAGTACTTCCTTTTTTGCTTCAAAGCTTTCAAAAACTGCCTCGACAACAAAATCTGCATCCTTAGCATCGCCAAGCTCGGTTGTAGTTTTAATCCGTCCCAGGATCGTATCCTTATCCTCTTTCAACCTGCCTTTTTCCTGCAGCTTGGAAAGGCTCTTGTCCATGATCTTTAAAGCACGCTGGAGAAACTTGTCATCAACATCGTTTAGAATTACTTCAAAACCTGAAGCTGCCGCAACCTGGGTAATACCTGTTCCCATAGTGCCGGCACCTATAACTGCGATTTTTTTTATATCAGCCATTATCCCTCCTTTTATACAATTTCAATAGCCATAGCCACCGCATCTCCGCCGCCGAGGCAGAGAGAGGCAACGCCTTTTTTAAGTCCCCTGTGTTTCAGAGCATAGATCAGGGTCGTCAATATACGGGCTCCGGTCGCACCGATAGGGTGTCCCAGAGCTACTGCTCCGCCGTGTACATTGATCTTTTCCCGGTCCAGACCCATGTCCTTTATCAAAGCTACAAGCTGGGAGGAGAACGCTTCGTTTATCTCGAAAAGATCGACCTCTTCTACTTTCCAGCCCGCATTAGCCAGAAGCTTTTCAATCGCTCCCTTAGGCGCATACATTACCATTTTTGGTTCCAGGGCATTTGAGGCTGAGCCTATAATCCTGGCCAGCGGTTTAAGTCCCTTTTCCTTTACAGCATCCTCAGAGGCCACAACGACAGCCGCAGCCCCGTCATTTATAGAAGACGCATTTCCGGCCGTAACTGTCCCACTTTTTTTAAAAACAGGCCGAAGTTTTGTTAATTTTTCCAAAGTTGCATCTTTTCGCGGCCCTTCATCTATAGCAAAGATGATCGGGTCCCGCTTTCTCTGCGGCACCTCGACCGGGACGATTTCTTCCCTAAAATAGCCTTTTTCGATAGCGTGAATGGCCTTCTTGTGGCTGCTGGCAGCATATTCGTCCTGCTGATCCCGGGTGGCCCCGAATTTTTCTGCGATTACTTCTCCTGTGATACCCATATGCTGGTTATCAAAAGCACACCACAGTCCATCCAAGATCATGGCGTCTTTTAATTTGATATCACCCATTTTGACACCATTTCGAGCGCCCCACATAAGATGCGGCGCCTGGCTCATACTCTCCATGCCGCCGGCTACGACGATCTCATTTTCTTCCAGCCAGATGGAGTTGGCCGCCAGGCCTACTGCTTTTAAGGCCGAACCGCAGACTTTATTTATGGCGAAACTGTTTACTGTTGCCGGGATCCCGCCTTTGATTAGAGCCTGCTTGGCCGGAGCCTGACCCATCCCTGCTGAAACAACGTTTCCCATGATCACTTCGCCAACATCTTCGCCTGTGATCCCTGCTCTTTTAAGCGTTTCCTTAATAGCAAAACCACCCAGGTCGGTTGCGTTAAAATTTTTCAGCGTTCCCAGAAAGCTGCCTATGGCAGTCCGGGCCGCACTGACAATGAAAACTTCTCTTAATTCACACATTAATTATTCCTTTTGGTTAGATTAAATTGCACTATATTTTTTTATCATAATTGAGGGATATAGTAAACAATTTACTGGCCTGACCTATTCATAAAAAAATGGCGATGTTTTTATTATTAATTTCTTTTCAATGACATGCAAGATTTTTTCAAAAATGATTATTGTAACTTTTTTCTTATTTTTATTTTTAATTTTAATCGCCATTTTTTTACTCTCCGGGCGAGCCGATCTCACCGCACCTGCTTCGTTACAGGGCATTTGCGGTGAAGGACCACAGCTTCATACCCTGTGTCTTGCATCTGCAGCAACCTCGACTCGTGAATAATCCAGGCTAGAATTCGAGGGATACTATACTTAATTCTTCGTTCTTTGTTTTTGCATTGAATTAAGTATAGTATCCCTCGAATTTAATTACGACAGGCCGGTTATTTCCCCATCCTCTGTGACATCGATATTCTCGGCTGAGGGATGTTTCGGCAGGCCTGGCATTGTCATGATGTCCCCGCATAAAACTACTACAAAGCCTGCGCCTGAGCTCAGAGAGGTGTCCGTGACAATAAGCGTATAATCCTGCGGCCTGCCCATGAGTTCAGCATCATCCGAGAGGGAATATTGGGTCTTGGCAATACATACTGGAAGCTTAGCAAAGCCTGCTTTTTCCATCCTGCGGATTTTCCGCCTGATCTTTCCTTCCATTGCTACAGCTGAAGCTCCGTATATGTTTTTTGCCACAGCTTCGATTTTTTCCAGAAGCGGCATTTCTGAGGGATAAGTAAAATGAAAATCGTGTTTGTCTTCTGCGAGTGCTTTGAGAATCTCCTGCGCCAGTTCCTGCCCGCCCCCGCTTCCTTTTGCCCACACATTACTCTCTGCTACTCTGACATTTTCGCTGAGGCACAGGTTTTTGATCATGGCAACCTCAGCCTCTGTATCAGAGCTGAATCTATTAACAGCCACAACAAAGGGAATCCCGAAATTTTTCATATTCTCCATGTGTTTTTGGAGGTTGGAAAAGCCTTTTTCCAGGGCTTGGATATTTTCTTCATTCAGTTCCTTAATCTTTACTCCCCCATGGTATTTTAAGGCCCGCACTGTTGCTACCATAACACAGGCATCAGGGGGAGGGATATGTCCAGCCCTTACCACGATATCAAAAAATTTCTCCGCCCCAAGGTCGGAACCAAACCCGGTTTCCGTTATTACATAATCCGCCTGCTGAAGCGCCATCCGGGTGGCGATCACTGTATTAGTTCCATGGGCAATATTGGCAAAAGGCCCGCCGTGAATAAAAGCTGGAGTTCCCTCGAGGGTCTGGGCCAGGTTACACTTTAAAGCTTCTTTAAGCAGGGCCGCCATTGCCCCTTGAGCTTTTATTTGGCTGGCAAATACGGGTTTCTTTTCCGGCGAATATCCGATAAGGATATTTCCCAGCCTTTCCTTAAGGTCAGCTGCATTGCGGGAAAGACAGAGGATGGCCATAACTTCAGAGGCAGCTGTTATATCCACTCCAGTTTCCCTGGCAATTCCCCGGAGAGGGCCGCCGATCCCGACTACGATCTCACGCAGAACCCGGTCATCCATGTCCAAAACCCTCTTCCAGGTTACCCGGCGGCAGTCCAGAAGTCCTCCAGGCCCATCAAAATGCAGACGGTTGTCCACCATAGCTGAAAGCAGATTGTGGGCTGCAGTTACTGCATGCATGTCGCCTGTAAAATGCAGATTTATCTCTTCTCTAGGCATAACCTGGGCATAACCTCCGCCGGTAGCCCCGCCTTTCATCCCAAAGACCGGGCCAAGAGAAGGCTCACGCAGGGCAGCTGCTGTTTTCTTGCCCAGCTTGTTTAAGGCATCAGAAAGCCCGATCGAGGTCAGGGTTTTTCCTTCCCCGGCCGGGGTAGGTGACATAGCTGTAACCATAACCAGTTTCCCTCTTTTTTCGTCAGGAGAATAACTGTCCTTCCTGTTTATCTTGGCTTTATATTTTCCGAATTTTTCCAGCTCATCTTCGCTGATATCAAGTTTGGCAGCAATCTCCTCTATCGGTTTTAAGGTGAATTTTTTAGCGATTTCCCAGTCACTTGGCATTGTATCCTCCTTTTTTCTGGCTGATTGTATGATGAATAGATTTTAACAAAAATGTCTACACCTGTCGAATTTACTTAAAATTACGGTACATAAATTCATAATCCTCGATCAAGCCTTCGTCCGCAAAGCTGAAGAAGCAGTTATTGCCGATGATTATGTGATCAAGCACTTTTACCTGCATGACTTGGACGGCAAATACCAGCTCTTTGGTTATATCTCGGTCGCTCTCTGAAGGGGTGGGATCTCCTGAAGGGTGGTTATGGACAAAGATTAAAGAGGAAGCATCGAATTTAAGGGCTGATTTGATGACCTCCCGGGGATAAACAGCGCTTGAATCCACAGTTCCTTCTGAAATTGTTTTTTCTTCGATTATACGATTCTTAGCATCCATGAATAAAACTTTAAATTTTTCCCGCCTGGCATCCCGCAGGCTGTGGTAAAGGTAATCAAAGACCTCTTTGGAAGAATGGCATACTGGCCTGTTCATCATCCGTTCCCTGAGGTATCGGCGGGATACTTCTTGGATAAAACGGACTCCAAATACATTATGGGGGCCGACACCCTTGACTTTCTGGAGATCGTCAGGGGGAGCTTCCAGGACACCGCTTAAGGATCTAAATTGCTTCAAGGCCTCTTTGGCCGCACGCTTGCAATCTTGCCTGGGAGTCCCGAGAGTTAAAAGAAGCTCGATTATCTCATGGTCCAGAAAAGAGTGAAGGCCGTTTTTTAGGAATTTTTCCCGCAGCCTGAGCCTGTGTCCTATCCTATCTTCTGTCATTGTACCTGCATATAAAAGAAGACGAACGAGAGACCGAAAAAATCACATGCATGGCAAGAAATTTATAATTGCAATGAGCCTAAACAAGAATCAGGTTAGATTGATAAAGAAAACCGTTCAACTAACCTGATTCTTGTTTAAGTTTCAGCTTTAGCTTGCTTTATCTGCTTATGGATTGAGGCAGCAGCCTGGCGGCCGTCTCCCAGAGCCAGAATGACCGTGGCGTTTCCCCGCACTGCATCTCCCCCGGCATAGACTCCTGGGATTTGAGTCATTAAATTATCATCGACCTTGATCTGCCCCCATTTGTTCACGTCAAGTTCCGGTGCCTTGTTCAGAAACAAACGGTTGGGCATAGATCCCAGTGCTTCCACAATAGTCCCCATTTTCAAAACGAACTCGCTGCCTTCGATCTTGACAGGCCGGGGGCGACCACTGGCATCCGCATCTCCCAGTTCCATCTTGAATAATTCGACCTCTTTGAGCCAGCCTTTATCATCCCCGATAAATTTATTAGGCGAGATCAGTTCTTTCAGAATAACCCCTTCTTCTAAAGCGTGCTGTATCTCTTCGTCCCGGGCCGGGGCTTCTTTCTTTGTCCTGCGGTAGAGAATGTAGACTTTCTCAACCCCAAGCCGGAGGGCACAGCGGGCTGCATCCATGGCGACATTACCCGCCCCAATAACACCTATTGTGCCCCCGCATACGATAGGAGTATCGAATTCCAGGAACTTATAAGCCTTCATCAGGTTTACGCGGATCAAAAATTCATTTGCAGAATAGACTCCCTTGAGGTTTTCCCCAGGAATCTTCATAAAAAGAGGGGCGCCTGCTCCCGTGCCTATAAAAATAGCATCATACTCGTTTCTTAGCTCGCTGAATTCAATATTTTGACCGACAAAAAAATCAAGCCTGATATCCACCCCGATCTCGTCCAAATAGGATATTTCATAATCGACTATTTCGGTCGGAAGGCGAAATGCTGGGATGCCGTATTGTAAAACACCGCCCGCTTTGTGAAGCGCTTCGAACATGGTGACCTGGTATCCGAATTTTCGCAGGTCAACAGCGCAGCTTATACCAGCCGGCCCGGAGCCTATCACCGCCACCTTCTGCTGCTTCTCCTCTATTTGGAACTTTTCTTTTATCCCCTTTATCCGGGCCCAATCAGCGACAAAAGCTTCCAGTTTTCCGATATTAATACCATGCCCCCTCTGATACAGGGGGCACACGCCTTCACATTGGGCCTCCTGGGGGCAAACCCGGCCGGTGATCGCTGGAATAGGATTGTCTTCTTTCATGATGAAAAATGCCTTTTCAAAATTTTCTATGGCGATCTCCCGGATCATTTCCAGGATCTTCATATTGATGGGGCAGTCGAGTTCACAGGGAATACCCTTACACTGTATACAGCGTTTGGCTTCTTTAACCACTTCCTCTTTACTGTATCCAAGGGGAACAGATTGAAAATTTTTAATCCGTTTTTCCGGGCTCTGCTCCTGCATTTGAACCCTGCGACCGCCGAGATCAATTCTTTTCTTCTTCACTCTTTCTCCAAGGAAATTTTTTGGTAATGTTCCACTGCCTGCTTTTCTTTTACTTTAAACATTTCCATCCGGCTCAGGACATCATCAAAATCCACTTTATGGGCGTCAAATTCAGGCCCGTCAATGCAGGCCAGTTTCATTACTCCATCTATATATGCCCTGCAGGAGCCGCACATACCCGTGCCATCCACCATTATTGTATTCAGACTGGCAATAGTTGGGATTTTATAAGGCCGGGTGACTTCAGCCGCAGCTTTCATCATCGGGATAGGGCCGATTGTGATCACTCTGCTGATACCGCCGGAATTCTTGTGTGCTTCAATCGTCTTATGCAGGACTTCGGTTACAAAACCATGATGTCCTTTAGAGCCGTCATCCGTAGCTATCAAAGTGTTTGTAGCAGCAGCTTTCATCTCCTTTTCCAGGATTAGCATCGACTTATTTCGGGCCCCGATAATTGCTGTCACTTCGTTTTTTGCTTTAGCCAGCGCCTGGACCAGGGGATAGATACAGGCTATACCAGTTCCTCCTCCAACACAGACTACCTGTCCGAACTTTTTTATCTTGGATGGATTTCCCAGGGGCCCCACACAGTTTAAGACAGGGTCCCCCTTGTTTAGCGTGCTCAGTTCCAAAGTGGTCCTGCCTACAGCCTGGAAGATCAGGGTGATCGTTTTTGCTGCTTTGTTTACGTCAGCTACGGTTAAGGGAATCCTCTCTCCGGTTTCACTTATTCGTATTATCACAAATTGCCCCGGCTGGAATCTTTCTGCCACATGAGGAGCTTTGACTTCTATAAGAAAGTTTTCTTTGCTGAGGTTTTTTTTCCGGACAATGATGTGGTTCACAGCCCCACCTCTTCGGTTTCTATTGTTGCCCAGATAGCAAAATCAGGACAGAACATTTCACAAAGACCGCAGTTTAGGCAGGCCTCAGGGTGGATTACCAGGGGGATAAGGTAGCCGTGAATATTCTTTTCCTCGGATAGTTCGAGCACCTCTGCCTGACAGACTTCTACACATATTGCACAGCCCTTGCAGCGTTCTTTAAGTATAAAGACCTGGGCTTTTTTGTTTTGTGCTTTAATCGATATCCTCCGGTATTTTGAATTTTCCTGTAATGATCTTTTTCTGGAGCCTGATGTCAAGGTTTTTTCCCTTTGCCCAGAAATTTATCTCTGAATTGTCATTATAAAACTTTATCCGGTCGACTGCGTCAAGGATCCTGCCGGAATTGGCCTCATATATAAGGCAAGGGGAGATCACCTCAATAACGGCCAGCCCAGCCAAAGAGAATGCTTCTATAAAAGAATCCTTCATCCAGCCTGCCTGCATAGGTGTCCACCGGGCAACAAAATCGGCCCCACTGTATATTGCCATACCCGGGATGTTAAAAGGCAGTTCAAACTTGCTGCCGGCCGACTTGCGCATAAATGGGGTCAAGGGAAAAGCCTCATCCTTACTTAAAGCATAGATGAAATTATTTATGAAAATTATGATTAGATTTTCACTCTTTTTTCCGGCTTCTATGAGTTGTTCCGCTCCGGATAAAAGAATGTCAGCATTATTTATAAAAACACAGACTTTTAGCCCCGGATTTTTGTGTTTCAGCTGGATTGCAAAATCAACCACTTTACCATTGGTTATAGAATAGGATTTAAATCGCACGCTCTCAGCAATCTTTCCGGTGCAGCCGATCCCAGAGACAATCTGCATGTCTTTTTTTAAGATGTCTGCTTCTTTAATGGCCTCAAATAGAGTATAGGCAGCAGTGCCTATTCCGCAGCCGGGACACCAGACAGTGGGAAATATTTCAGGATGCAGAAAGGAATCAGAGGGATGGAGGTTTCCCCCCTTTTCTTTGTTGTATAGTTCTGCCATGATTATCTGTTTAAAAACCTGCCTACTATAATCTCTTTTTTATTCCTGGTATCAAGGTTTTCAAAAGGCTCATTCTTCTTGATCACGGCATGGCTCAGATACAATCCCATCCTATCCAGAGTAATACCCGGCCCTTGTTCGGAGGAAAAATACATAAGGCATGGGGAAATGACCTCTATAAAAGCTACTCCTTTATGAGAGAATGCTTCTTTTATGGAAAACGAGAGCCGGCGGCAGTGAAGAGGTGTCCATCTGGCCACATAGGAAGCTCCGTGTTCTGCTGCAAGGTGAGGGAGATTAAAGGGAGACTCCAACGCGCTCACTTTGGTGTATCTGATAAAAGGGGCTGCGTCAAATTTCCTGTGCTCTGCGAAAAGCTGATAGATATAACTGTTAATATACATAACCACAACATCTGCTCCGGTACGGCACAGGGCGATCAGCCCATCAGCGCCAGATGCGAGCAGGTCATTATCGTTGGCAAAGACTACAACCTTAAGATCTTTGTTTTTCCGCTTAAAATCAAGGGCAGCTTTGAACACATCCTTCTTAGCCGCATCAATCCTTTTAAATGTAAGATAATCAGCGATCTTACCGGTGCAGCTTATTCCGGAAGAAACCAGACAAATATCACCTTCTGTGAATTTCAAGCGTTGGACTGTCTGTAAAAAAGTATTGACCACTACCCCGATACCACAGCCGGGACACCAGACGGAAGGCATCATATCCTGGCGAATGAAGGGCTCAATTGGATTATTCTCCCTTTTTACCATAACGAAAAATTTTGGCGTATAAAGCCAAACTTGTCAAGGACAATTCGCGGACTGAAACCCCGCTAATTATATTTTTACCTGTATTCGGGGGACATCATACTTAATTAATATACAAAGAAAAAAAAGCCAGGGCCAAAAAAGAAGAGATACGTATGATGTCCTCCGAATGCAAAGAATTATGAAGGAATCCCGTAATGCTTCATCTTATAGCTCAGGATACGCTCTGTGATACCCAGAACTCGGGCAGCCTTGCTTTTTACTCCGCCAGCCTTGTTGAGGGCTTTTTTTATTTCTTGCATTTCAATGTGGCCTACCTTTTCATTCAAGGATAAGTTCTCGTCAGAGATAATGTCTTCTTTCCTTGCTTCTTTTACATCCAGGGGGAGGTCGGTAGTAGCGATGTCACTGCCTTCACAAAAAACTACTGCACGCTCTATAACATTCTCAAGTTCACGGACATTGCCGGGAAAAGAGTGTTGCATAAGCAGATGCATTGCTTCTGCTGAAATCCCATCGATTTTTTTCCCCTCTTTTTTATTATATTTCCGGATGAAATAATCACATAGAGGCGGGATATCCTCTTTGCGTTCTCTCAGCTGGGGCACATGAATGCTGATCACGTTTAAACGGTAAAACAGGTCCAGCCGGAATTTATCTTCTTCCATCATTTTTTCCAGGTTTCTATGAGAAGCAGCGATGATCCTTACATCTGATTTAATGGGCATAGCCGAACCCAGGCGATAGAATTCTTTTTCCTGGAGGAAACGAAGCAGTTTGACCTGGATCTGGGAAGATAGGTCACCGATTTCATCTAGAAAAAGTGTACCCCCTGAGGCTGCTTCAAATTTTCCTATTTTCCTCTCATGGGCACCTGTAAAAGCACCTTTTTCCACGCCAAAGAGCTCACTTTCCATCAAAGTCTCTGGTAAGGAGGGGATATTTAAGGCCAGATAAGGGCCTTCCTTGCGCGGGGAAGAATAATGAATCGTTCTGGCCACAAGGTCTTTACCCGTACCGGTTTTCCCGGAGATCAAAACCGTAGCTTTGCTTTTTGCCGCTTTGATGATAAGGAGGGCCACTTCATTCATTTTAGGGGAGGCAAAAATAAAGTTTTTAAAGCTGAATTTTTCTTCCAGGGTGTTCTGTAACTGCTTGACTTCTTTGCGGAGTTTTTGCCTTTCCCGGGCTCTTTCAATGACCGGAAGAAATTCTGAAAAGTTGATAGGCTTGGCAATAAAATCATAAGCTCCTTTCTTGAGAGCCGCTACTGCATTTTCGACATTGCCATGGGCTGTCACCATGATTGGAGTGATCAGGGGATTTTGCTCCAGCATGTGTTCAATAACATCTATCCCGGTCTCGTACTCAAGCTTATAGTCTACAATGGCAATATCAACAGGAAAATCTTTCATGATATCTAATGCTTCTTTCCCGGTAGAAACATCAAATACAACATAATCCTCTGCTTCCAGATTCTCTTTGATGAGTCTGCGCTGGAGAGGATCGTCCTCTACTATCAATAAAGTAGCTTTGCTCATATTACACCTCCGGGATAATAATCGAAAAAGTCGTCCCTTCTCCGGAAGAGCTTTCAACCTGGATTTCCCCCTCATGGGCTTCGATGATTTTTTTAGTGAGAAATAAGCCTATTCCCATTCCTTTTTTCTTGCGGGAAAAAAATGGGGCAAAAATATTCTCCCGGTCCTGTTCCGGAATTCCTATACCCTGATCAGTAATGGTTATTTTTGCTTTTTTCTTCTGTCTGATAGCATGGACAAATATATGACCGGCATCAGTTGCTTCCAGAGCATTTCTGAGCAGGTTATAAAGGGCTTGATTTATTAATCCAATATCTGCATATAATTCTACCGGGCAATCCTGCGAATAACGCAGATCAACTGTATTGCTTTGGGTTTCTTGATTTAGGGAATTCCATACTTCCATGATCAGGTCTTTAAACAAAAATGTTTTTTTATTTAGCTTAAAAGGTTTTAAAGAAGCGGAAAACTGGTCGATGATTTTTGCAATTTTCTGAATTTCCGCTTTCCCCAGAGAGATTCCCTCATGGAGGCTAGCGGGAGCTTTTTTGTGAAGAGTTTCAAAAAGCAAAGATAAACTGTTTAAAGGATTTTTTATCTCATGCGCCACCCCGGAGGTGAAAGCTGATATCTCACGGTACTTCTCTTTTTCCTCTTTATGTTCAGCGACCTCTCTTTTATTGGCGAGATAACGGCCTTGCAGGAAATAGAGGCCGATAAAGAAAACAATCCCGGCAAAACAGAATAAAAAGAAAATAATGAAAAAGTTTTTCCGGGTAAGGGCTAGCATCTCTTCCAGGTTATAAAGAGAGTAGCCGAGGTAAAGAAAGTAAGTTTTGTTCTCACCTGTAGAGAAAGAAGAGAAAAAGTTAAAAATCTTTCCTGCCGGTGAATCAATGATCCAGGATTCTTTTTCTTCGGCGGTCTCTATTGAAAGAGGGAGGTAGCCTTCAAAGCGGGAGCGCCAGGCCAAGACTTGTTTTTTTTCATCCAGGAGAGCCATATAATAAATATTTTTTTCTCTGGAATAGTGTCCAAAAATATCCTCAGCCGAATAATCCTCCCCCAAAAAATGAGCCATATCAGCTTTCAGAATCCCGGCGGTAGCTTGAATCTGCTCCCTGACCAGGTCTTCGACTTTATTTTTTACATGAGTTCTGTTTAACGATGAGAATATAAAAAAAATTATCATAATGCCCAGAAAGGGAAGGTAGAAAAACAAAATAAAATTCTTCCCCCTCAAAGTTTTTTACCTTTTCTCCCCGCGCCTTTTCTGCCAGCGGCTGCCGCGCCAATTGGGAAAGCCGTGTTTATCGCGTAAAACAATTATTTCGCCTCCGAATTTTACCATCCGGGCCATAACTATGTTTTGCTTGCCTTTTGCTGTAAGTGATCCGGTCACATGCAAGCTCTCCCCCTTATGGAAATCCTTTTCAAAAAACCAGGTAGGACTTATTTCCACCGTGTAAGTTTTATTTGTTTTTTTTTCAGCTAACGTAATAATAAGAAAAGGCGATCTGTCTTTATATAGTGGTTGTATAATGATTTTTTGGATAGTTCCGTTGAGATCGACCTCATTGTCTATATTGTAAAAATGTTTGTCCGGCTGAGCATTTGCTATACCGCATGATCCGGCCAGAATAAAAAGCAGAAGGATCAATGTTTTTATTCTCACTGTCTTTTTCCGAAAAAGAGGTTCCATTCGACTCCGGCTGAGATAAAATTACCACTCCAGTCAAACATCAGGTCATTTGAATGGTTGTCTATGTAGGAATAAGATAAAAACAGGGAAAATTTAGGGAAATTCTTTTCAACCCTGGCTTCAAGCTGCTTTCTTTTGTCCTGTCGAGTCACGCCCAAAGAAACTCCTTCCCAATCCAGGCTTTCAATCCCGGGAAATTCTTTTACAGATATAGTATAACTCAACTTGGCCTGAATATTCCAGGGCATTAGTACTGTTAATTGGCTGCCCACCTGATATCCTTCCCAGGAAAATCTATCATAAGTGGGATTTTCAACCATATAGAATTCTTCGATATAAGTAAAGGGATTCTCTCCGGAAAGGGACCATTGTTTCTGGGCGGAAACCTTAAGGCCGACTTTGTCTCCGATTCCTTGGGCCATTAATCCGCTGATCGAGATATTCTGCATCCCCTGTCCGACTCCTTGAGAGGCGGGCACAAACAGAGCTGGCTGATAGCCTGAATAATTTCCTTTGCCGTATCCTTTCCCATAGCCAGAATAGAGATAATTTCCCTCCTGACAGCAATCTTCTTCCGGGGCGATGCTTGCTTCCGTAAGATAGGGGTGTAAAAAGTATTTATAACCCCAGTTCAATTCAGTTTTCAGGGTGGTTTTTGTTTGAAAATACTTGTCCAGGGAAACATTTATAGAATGGCTGATAAAATCAAATAGAGAGTACCTGTAATTTTTATATTCCAGTGAGTAGGATGACTTCAGAATTGAAGTCTGACTTAGATAACTCTTGAATGAGGTTAGCGCATTTAAAGCAGTATAATTAAAATCACTGTAATCTGATTGGTAAAAAGCACCTCTCCCGGTAAGGGAAAAATAAAAGGCGGATTTCGTATTTACAGGGAGAACATAATCTAATCCTAAGTCCTGAACATAATAGGCAAGGTTAGGATTCTCATAAAGATATGAATAATTCCCCTGAGTAAATATTGATAATGCGGAAAAATTCTTATCTGCGGCAAACCTCAGGCTGGAAACATAATCTGTTTCTGGATAGCTGTTCTGGAAAAGATTATCAGTCGAACCTTGGAAAAAAGACAGGATCAAAGAATCTGCCGAAAGGTTTATGCTTAGAACCAGTATTAAAAGGATATAAAAGAAATATTTTTTCATTTTCTTCTCCCGGTAAAGGAGCGAGGCCAGGCGAAGCAAAAAGCAAGACCTGACCCCGATTGTGTTTACCGCTTAATGCTTGCCGCCCCGGTAACCATTGCCTTTTGGGCCGGTCCCGTCGCAGACACCGCTGCCTAACATGCTCTGATTGTTGCGGAAAGAATGGTTGCTAAAACCGCGTCTTCCCTGGGAACCGTTTCTGAAACCAAACTGATTGCTGCCATTTCTGTTGCCAAGCCGATTTTGATAACCGGTTCCATCCTCTGGTCTTTCCCAATCAGGATCCTGACAGTTTGGCATACCATCGTTGTCATGGTCAAGATGAAAGTCACAGATGCCGTCGCCGTTTTCATCTACAAATAGTGTTCCTAGCTGAGAACGAGCTGCCATCTTGTTCTGATTTTGGGCTCCGGCAAAAGCAAAGCCTAAACCCAGGATCAAAAGCGATGCTACTAAAGCAAATGTTTTTTTGAAACTCATTTTAACCTCCAAAATTAAATTCAGCCATATCTAAAGCAATTATTGTGCCATTTTGTTATCTTTAATATTATGAACAACATACATATTTAGCTGCATAAAATTCCCTACAAAATTGTAGAATTCCCTACAAAATTGTAGGTTTGCGATAAAAAAAATATTTAGGGAAGAAAAGCACCGCCTAAGTAGTCTAATTATAATAACTTTAATTAACCTGGATTATTCACGAGTCGAGGTTGCTGCAGATGCGAGGCGCAGGGGATGAAGCTGTGGTATTTCACCGCGAATCCGCGGCAACAAAGCATATCAGGCTGTGTCATAACTGGCATTAAAATAAGCATTTTATTTCAAATTACAAAAATAAAAGTCTCTCTAAGGTAATTTTTCATGAATATAGACATTTATTTGTAATTTTAGAAAACACCCCA